>QWCD01000108.1_pt1 | contig 103610 bp, 82 predicted proteins | sample 1972461 | NCBI WGS metagenome assembly QWCD01 (sample SAMN09866717, study PRJNA288562) | Human vaginal metagenome isolate term4_vaginal, whole genome shotgun... | isolation source: vagina | host: Homo sapiens | place: USA: California | reverse complement strand
AATGGATCGCTATAGCCTTCAAGTCCTGCCTCGTCACCGTAATACACGCACGGAACACCAGGCAGGCACATCTGTATAAGCGTGGTAAGCCACAAACGACTTACCGCCAAAGCTCTACAGCCAGGATTAAGTCTAAACCAATATTGGTCGCCTTCAGAGATTGCACTTTTATCGGGAGCGTCTCCTAGCATCGTAAGAATACGAGCGCGATCATGCGTACTCATCATGTTAAATTCGGCATAAAAGGCATCGCGTGGATAATTGGCTTGCAAACTTTCAATGGATGATGCAAAAGAATCAGCAGAGCTACGACGCGTAATAAACGAGATAAGCGCATCGCGAAGCGGATAGTTCATCGTGGCATCTAATTCTGCGCCCTGAAAATACTTTCGCAAATTGCCGTATGCACGCTTATGAGACGCGTCTTCCCAAACTTCTCCAATAACTACCGAATCGGGCTTTTCTGCCAAAGCGGCACTTTTTATGTCTTCAACAAAATCATCAGTAAGTTCGTCTACAACATCGAGACGCCATGCACGAGCACCTCGGCGCAACCAGGTGCGGATAACACCGTTTTCGCCACAAATAAGCTCACGAAATTCGGGGCAATGCTTTCTAATAGCAGGCAAGTCTTTAACACCCCACCAGCAATCATATGCACCCGAATCATTAAACGTAAACCATGAGTGCGTTGTTGCTTTTTTGTTAGAGGCTGGCAATTCGGCATAATTTCCGCACGCGTTAAAGTAATGAGAATCTGCTCCTACATGATTAAACACGCCGTCAAGCATAATTGAGATACCCATATCAGAAGCTCGTTTGCAAAGCTCTTCAAAGTCTTCATCGGTACCTAACATGGGGTCAACATGAAAATAATCAGCCGTGTCATAGCGATGATTAGACTGCGCTTCTACAATAGGGTTAAGGTAAATAATGGTAATTCCCAAATTTTTAAGGTAGTCAAGCTTAGAAATAATACCTTGTAAACTACCTCCGTAAAAATCCCAAGCCAAAATATTACCGTCGGCATCACGCTCGTAATAGGGATAGGTGTTCCAATCGTCTACCAGCCTACGCGCAACTCCTTTGCGCGGAATGCTTAAAACACGCTCACAACGAGCGCGCCAGTTGTCGTCACGCGCAAAACGATCGGGAAAAATCTGATAGGCAACACCTTGGGTGTACCAGGTAGGATCAACAGTTCTTTGTTTTTTATACACCGTTACCTGAAATGAAGGAGGCTCACCGTACGCAAAAGCGCCAACACCAACTTTATCCTCTTGAGCTGCGCCGTAGCGCCAGACATCGCCTTTAGAAGAGGTAATTTGAAAGCTGTACCACAGCACCTGCGACTTATCAAACGTAAGTGTTACACCATAGCGACATCCACCGTTAAGCTCTCCGCAGAGCGCAATATTACGACGTTCAGAACAGCCAACTTTTCTCATGGGAACGAGCTTTTCTTTTTCTTCGTCCGTCCATGTGCGCAACACAACACGACGAGGAACATCATCCCAAATATCAATAGTTAACCGCAACTGTTCACCAACCGCTACGGCTCCAGCAATTGAACGGTATCTTGTGTCAAGACTATTATGTTGCGCTCTCACGATATTACCTCTTTACGTAAATGTTTGTATATTCAGGACAAAGCTGCAGATAGACGCGCAGATATTCATGCGCAGCCCTACTCCAGCTAAAGTTGGCGCGCATTGCACGTTTTTGAAGCTCAACCCATGCTTTTTTATCGGTCCAATAAAGCTCGCAAGCATCCATAAGTATGCGCGTCATTTCATCGGCATTGATATTGCAGAACCTAAAACCAGTACCTTCTTGCGTATATTTGTTGTAAGGAATAACGCTATCGCGCAATCCTCCTGTTTCGCGAACAACAGGAATTGTTCCATATCGCATCGAAATTAACTGGGATAATCCACACGGCTCAAACACAGAAGGCATTAAGAAAATATCTGCACCAGCATAGATTCTATGAGAAAGCGCGTTATCAAAGGTAATGCAAGCGCTTACTTGACGAGGATAGGTGGCCGCAAAATATCTAAACGAGTCTTCATATTCTTTTTCGCCTGTTCCCAGAACAACCACTTGAACACCTCGTTGCATGAGGTAATTCATGGCATAGGTTACCAGCCCGATACCCTTTTGTGCAGTTAAACGACCGATAAGCGCAATCAAAGGACGTGTTGGATCTACGTCAAGCCCAAGTTCTTGCTGAAGATGAGCTTTGTTACGCGCCTTACCACTTAAATCCTGAATTGAGTACCTGCTGTGAATGAGTTTGTCATTTTTGGGGTTCCACAATTCAACATCAATACCGTTAAGAATCCCTCGAACAATACACGAACGTCTTCTAAGAAGCCCATCCAAACCCTCACCATAAAAAGGCATTTGTATTTCGCCTGCATAACTAGGGCTTACCGTGGTAATACGGTCGGCATAGCATAGGCCTGCTTGCATAAAGTTAATAGACTCGCGATCAATATAGAGCTGACGAACGGCATTAGGCTTACCCGCCAAGCCCAACACATCGCCTATCATTTGGTCGCCAAACTGACCTTGGAATTTAAGATTGTGGATAGTAAAGGTTACCCGAACATTGCGACAAGATGGTATTTCATGATAAAACTCGTGCAAAAACACAGGTACAAGAGCAGTTTGCCAATCGTTACAGTGAATGATGTCACAACGAAGCTCGCCAATATAATTTATGGCCTCGCATATAGCTTTTGAGAAAAACGCAAAACGCTCGCCATCATCAAAAAATCCGTAAATGCCATCACGCTTAAAGTAATGCTCATTATCAATGAAATAATATTCAACGCCTTTATAGCGAAGCTTTTCCAAACCGCAATATTCATAACGCCATGATAGTGGCACATAAAACTCGGCAATATGTTCCATCTTTGAAACATACTCCCAAGGAATTGCGCTGTATTTAGGCAAAATAACACTTACACGCGCTCCTAATCGCTTAAGCGCACGCGGCAAGGCACCTGCAACATCGGCAAGCCCACCCGTTTTTACAAAAGGAACGCATTCGGGGGTTGCACATAATACATGCAGCTTTTTTGTTTGCTTAGTTGATGTGCGTTCAACCATACTCATATCAGTCCATTACCTTTGTTGTTGACGTTACATTTTGCGATAACCGCTGCTGCAAGCAGCAACTTCGCTCGTTTTTAGGTTAGTTGCCTTTTTCTTTGATCAAAATAGCGTCGGGCGTACCGCGAAGCTCGGTTGAAGCTGGAACTGTAATGTTTCTGTCCACAATAGCATGTTCAACGCGTGCTCCCTGCTCAATAACGCAAGACTGCATGATAATAGAATCGTTTACAACCGCTCCATGCTGAACAATAACATCGCGGCCTAAAATTGAATTAGTAACGGTTCCATAAATGCGGCAACTTCCCGATACACGCGAGTTGGTTACACGCGAACCCTGTTCAAACTTAGCAGGTGCATTATCGTGTGCTTTAGTACGAACAGGACGATCAACGGGGAACAGCTCTTGCGTAATAGTAGGATTCAGCAAGTCCATATTTGATTGAAAGTACGTTTTTTTGTTAAAAATACCTTTCACATACCCATTAAACTCAAAGGTTTGAACGTTAACACGATTAAAATCGTGCTCCATAGCTTCAAAAAGATCAAGGTAATCGCTTTGAGCATACCATTCTAGCAGTTCAAGAAGCAGCGTTCTTTTAATCACAAAGCAATCAAGAAATGCAGCGTCGCCAAACACAATACCATGCGTGATTCCGCGCACGCGGCCATCCTCAACGCTTAGCCCCACAATATCGGAATCGTTTTGAGAAGCGCGCTTAACAGCGACGGTAATATCGGCACCCGACTTTATGTGAGCATTAAGGATGTCATTATAATCAATGGTCATAACAAAGTTTGCCGATGACACAATAACGTACTCATGAGCGTCGCGTTGCAAAAATTCTTTATTGTTTTCAATATCGCGCAGCAAAAAGCGAGAACCAGTACGAGAAGTTCCAAACGCCGAACCAGGAAGAATAAACAGACCACCCTTTTTTCTGTCCAAATCCCAATCGCGACCCGACCCAATATGGTCGATAATGGAGCGGTAGTTATACGGCATAATCATGCCAATGGTGCGTGCTCCGCTGTTTACCATATTAGAAAGCGCAAAATCCAAAATACGGTATCTTCCCAAAAACGGCATGGACGCCACTGGACGTGTTTCAGTTAAAATACTGGGGTGTTTTGTAGAATAGTTGGCAGTTATAATACCAATAAACTTTTTCATCGTATACCTTCACCCTTTCCAACTACAACGTCGTTTCCAATAACCGCTGTATCGCGTGTTTGATCAACGCTTCCTAGTACAACGTCTTCCTCAACCACGGCATGTTCTCCCAAAATTGCACGAACTACGTGCGCACTGAGTGACGAACACTTCCATAAATATTGCAACCGTTGCCAACCAAGCAATCATCAATTGAACCCTGTGGTCCAATATACGCAGGTGGGCGCGTAGAAGCGTTGCTCATCATGGGGTTGTTTGTGTTAAATAAATCAAATGCAGGGTGCTCACCAAGTAAGTCCATGCTTGTTTCGTGATACGAAGAAATGGTACCAACGTCACGCCAAAATCCTCGATATTCATAGGTGTAGAGTTTTTTGCCATCTTCAAGAAGTTTTGGAATGATGTCTCCACCAAAATCGTGCTCGGACGTTTGATTGATAGCGTCTTCGCGCAAAGACGTTACCAGCAAGTCTTTGTTAAAAATGTAAATTCCCATAGATGCAAGATTAGAATCGGGCTTCTTGGGTTTTTCGGTAAACTTGGTTATGCGCTCGTTTTCGTCTTGCGTAATAATTCCAAAACGAGAAGCCTCTTCCCACGCAACTGGCATAACAGCAATCGTAAGATCGGCACCGTGGCGTTTGTGAGCGTCAAGCATTTTTTGATAGTCCATGCTATAAAGTTGATCGCCCGAAAGAATAAGCACGTACTCAGGGTTATTTTGCTCGATAAAACCAAGGTTTTGAGTTACGGCATCAGCAGTACCGGCATACCATGCACCGCCCGTTTGCGTTGCAAACGGGGGTAGGATGGATACACCTCCATCGCTTTCGTTAAGATTCCACGCAGCGCCCGAACCAAGATAGGAATGAAGTACATAAGGCTGGTACTGTGTGAGAACACCAACTGTTTCTATTCCAGAATTCGCGCAGTTTGACAGCGCAAAATCGATAATGCGATACTTACCGCCAAACGATACGGCCGGTTTAGCTATCTCTTTGGTAAGAGCACCAAGCCGACTGCCTTGACCGCCGGCAAGAAGCATTGCAATGCACTCCTTCTTGCTCATAATAACTCCTTCCAAACCCACAAAAAGACAACTTAAAGTTCTGCTTTAGCAGCTTATATGCCATATATCATTCGCGTACTCACGAATTGTCCTATCAGAGGTAAAGTAACCCGAACAAGCACTGTTATGAACAGCGCCATGATTCCAAACGTGACGATTGGTATAACTACGAGTAAGTTCTTCCCACGCCTGCACATACGCATAAAAATCAGCCAACACGAGGTCATGATCGTTATTGGTTAACAGTTCATCGCGAATGCTTTCAAAACCACCTGATAAACGATTAAGAGTTCCATCAGTAAGCTGGTCAATAATTCTTCCTAAGCGAATGCGGTCGTTGTTGTACATATCCCATGCCCAATATGCACCAGGCTGACGCAGATTAACAACATCTTGCTCGCGAAGTCCAAAGATTTTGATATTTGCATCGCCCACGCGTTTTGCAATTTCGATATTTGCACCATCGTAAGTGCCCAGCGTCCACGCACCATTCATCATAAGTTTCATGTTAGACGTACCAGACGCCTCAGAGCCTGCCCAAGAAATTTGCTCGGAGATTTCGGCTGCAGGGTAAATAAGCTGCGCATTTGAGACCGCAAAATTAGGCACAAACGCAACTTTTATCATCTGATTTACACGTTCGTCATTGTTAATAACATCGGCAACCGAATTGATAAGACGAATAACTTCTTTTGCAAATACATAACTTTGTGCTGCTTTACCCGAAAAAATAAATGCCGTGGGATGCATAGTAAATCCCTTGCCGTCAAGCAGGCGATTATATACATCCATAATTTTAAGAACATTCAAAAGCTGGCGTTTGTAGGCGTGAAAACGCTTAACTTGCACATCAAAAATCATATGCGGATCAAGCGAAACGCCTGTTTGCTCGTTAATGTAGCGCGCCAAACGTTGTTTATCGTTAAGCTTTGCCGCTTCAAAGTCTTCAAGGAAACTAGGATCGTTTTCATAGGCGCTTAATTTTGCCAGCTCGGATGCATTGCTTAACCAACCATCGCCAATTGTCCTAGTGATAAGTGCACTATAAGCAGGATTTGCATTACCCAAGAAACGACGATGAGAAATGCCGTTAGTTTTATTGTTAAACCTATCTGGATAAAGCTCATAAAAACCGTGGAGCGTTGTGTCTTTAAGAATTTGAGTGTGAAGCTCGCTTACACCATTAACAGAATGCGAAAAAATAACCGAAACATTGGCCATACGAACACAACCATCCCACAGCATAGCTGTTTGAGATAACAAATCGTGCCAATTTTGCTTATCACGCGGAAATGTATCATGAAATCTTCGGTCAATTTCTTCGATAAACATATATGTACGAGGCAAAAGACTGCGGAAAAGCGAAATTGGCCAACATTCAAGAGCCTCGGGCATAACCGTATGATTTGTGTATGAAAGCGTATTACGCACAATCTCAAACGCTCGATCGAACTCAACGTTCTTTTCGTCGACCAAAATGCGCATAAGCTCAGGACCACAAAGAGCCGGATGCGTATCGTTAGTATGAATGGCAACAAAATCGCTCAGCTTATCCCAATCGCACCCGTGCTTTTTCTCAAAACCTCTAAGAATCGAGTGAAGACCTGCACAAACGAAGAGATATTCCTGCTTAAGACGCAAAAGTCTGCCGTGTTCACCCGAATCATTGGGGTAAAGAATCTGCGAAATAGCTTCAACATCCGAACGAAAACGCATTGCCTCCGCGTAATTACCATTGTTAAATGCAGCAAGATTAAAGTTTTCCTCTGCAGGCTCCGCGCTCCATAGGCGTAAATTGTTTACTGTTTTGCCACCAAAACCAACTAACGGTACATCATATGGCACAGCGCGAACCAAATCGCCGCCTTCTTGCGTAAACCAAAAACGACCGTTTTCTTCGTGGCGAACAACTTGTCCACCAAACTGGACAATAACCGATTCGGCAATACAGCGTGTTTCCCAAGGAAAACCGTGTTCAAGCCAGTTATCCATCAGCTCTACTTGGCGGCCATCTTTAATAGCTTGACGAAACAGCCCATAGTGATAACGCATACCACAGCCGTTTCCTGCAATGCCAAGCGCCGCACACGAATCCATAAAACATGCAGCTAAACGACCTAAACCACCATTTCCTAAACCTGGATCAACTTCAAGTTTAATAAGATCGTCTAAATCAACACCAAGTTCTTTGCATCCATTTTCAACAAGATCACGAATACCAAAATTCAACAGATAATTGTCTAAAAGTGGGCCGGTCAAAAACTCAAGAGAAAAGTAAAATACTTCTTTCTGTTGAGGGTCTTGATCTGCTTGCAACGCCTTTGCCTTCTTTGCGATAAGCGCCGACAAAACATAGAGCCGCTGGGTATCTGTAAGATCCTCAAATGAACGAGCGTAATACGACTCACACCCCTGTCTATACTGCTGAATAAAGTCTTGCGTATCGTTGAATAAAGATGCCATGTAGTCCCTTTCCCATAGTTGCCCACACATCTGACATGTGCGTAGGCATAAAGCTATTTACGTTTTTTAACCTTCTTGGTAACTGTGTTATGTGCAGATTTCTTGCTAACTGTCTTGGTGCGCGTGCTGGTATGCGACGCTTTTCCTGAAGCCGGTTTATCGCTATCTTTACCTGCGGCTTTACCTGTTGCCTTACCTTTTGCCTTAGGTGAAGCTTTTTCCGTAGCTTTACTTGAAGCTTTCTTTTTTGCAGGCAACGCACGCACATATTTGAAGATAACGCCACCTAAAGGAGGCACGGTAATAACCAGCGAATTGTCACGCCCGTGTTGAGGTTCTTCCTCGGTAGCAAGCGCATGAAAACCGTTAGAAGTTCCCGAACCGCCAAATGCAGGATCATCGGTATTGAAAACCTCTTTCCAATAACCTGCCATAGGCATACCAAGCCTAAAGTTATCGTGTGGATTAACTTCAAAATTGATTACAACAACCAAATCGTCGGTCTTGTGCTCACCATGGCGAATAAACGCGATAATCGCCTGACCAGAATTGTCCGCATCTATCCACTCAAAGCCGCGCGATTCAAACGAAAACTCCCACATTGCAGGGTTGTTATTGTAGAAAGCATTAAGCTCTTGTACAAAGTGCTGGTGCTTTTTGTGTGCGTCAAACTTGTGGGTAAGGAAATACTGAATTCCCTCGTAATAACGCCATTCAATAAACTGCGCGATCTCGTTGCCCATAAAATTAAGCTTTGCACCCGAATGAGCCATCTGATAGAGCGCAAGCGCGCGCATGCCAGCAAACTGACGCCAATAATCGCCGGGCTGTCTGCGAATCAAAGAGCATTTTCCATGTACCACTTCATCGTGCGACAGAGGCAAAATAAAGTTTTCGTTAAATTGGTACATAGTAGAAAATGTGAGCAAATGATGAGCACCTGGACGATAAGGAAAATCGGCTTGAATGTAGTGCAGAGTATCATTCATCCAGCCCATATCCCATTTAAGATGAAAACCTAAACCTCCATCTTTAGGCGGATATGTTACCAGCGGCCATGCAGTAGATTCCTCGGCAATCATCATAGTGTGTGGATAATACTTTTCTACTGCTTCGTTACACTGCTGAACAAATTTTATAGCGGTAAGATCTTCTTCGGTGCCTTTTTCGTTGAATTGTTTTTGAGCAGGATCATCTATGCCAAAGTTAAGGTACAAAATGCTGGTAACGCCATCCATACGAATGCCGTCTACATGAAACTCTCCCACCCAATACAGAAGGTTAGATATAAGAAAGCTTCTTACTTCGCCACGACCAACATCAAATTTGTACGTGCCCCAATTAGGATGTTCTTTTTTCTCGAACAGTTTGTCGCCGTTAAAACGACTAAGACCGTGCTCGTCTTTACAAAAACCACCGGGAACCCAGTCGAGAATAACGCCAATATTTGCCTGATGACACGCGTCAATAAAATGCTTAAACTGATCGGGCGTACCATAACGCGCAGTTGGCGCAAAATAGCCCGTAACTTGATAACCCCATGATCCATCAAAAGGATGCTCCATAATGGCCTTGACATTGCCATTCGTCGTTTGAAGTATCCTCATCATCAGATGCAGTAGAGGTGTCATTTGCATGTTCTTTAATAACTTCATCAGATGGTTGACGCTTCCAGCTGCCTAAATGGCATTCAAAAATATTAAGAGGCTCATGAAGAAAATCGTGGTTATTACGGTACTTGGTATACGCAGCATCTGACCACTCATATTTTGAAACATCAAGCAAGCGCGAAGCCGTACCTGGAGGACACTCAGCACTAAAAGCGTAAGGATCTGCTTTATAAAACGTAGTACCATCTTGTGTTTCAATGAGATACTTATACAGCTCACCAGCCTGTGCTCCGCCGACGAAACCTTCCCAAATGCCAGATCCTTTATGTTCAAGATAATTTTGAGTTTCACCCCAGCCGTTAAAATCACCATCTACGCGCACGCTTTTAACACCTGGAGCCCAAACAGCAAAATAGAAACCACTACATCCATTACAAACAATAGGATGAGCTCCCAATTTTTCGTGGCTTCTATACCAATTACCTTGAGCAAAAAGATAACGGTCGTCATTTGTTAATTGCACATCATTAAGGGTAAAGCTCTTCATACATGTCCCCCTCAATACAAGCCGTCAGCTGAAAACTGATATCTCTTTTACGTTCAAGCTTTGTGTATACCTGCGCTTTATACATTCAAACCAATACCTACAAAATGTAGTGGCTGCATGTCCACGCGCACACCAAAAAGCTACATTGAAACAACATATTTTCTATTTTACGGCAATATCTCTATAAAATCCTCGACAAAATCAACAACTTTGCTATAAGTAAAAAACACTTCTGTGAACGGTTTGAGTACCTATTTATAGGAAAGACCGGTGGACGTTATAATGAACTGTACAGGATGTCCAACTATTTGTGACATCCACTCGTTTGATTACTATATAAATCAACCAACGCAAAACACTTGAATACCAGATGAGGAGGGGTGATGGCAAAAGAGTCACAACGCAGCAAACAAAAGCGTGCGTGCGCGTTCTACGAAATTCTTCACGCGCGTTATCGTGGGGCAAAGTCGGCTCTTACCTATCACAACCCCTTTACCCTTACCATCTGCGTTATGCTTTCGGCTCAAACAACCGATGCAGCTGTTAATAAAGTAACTCCTCAACTGTTTGCACGCTGGCCAACTGCTAAGTACATGGCACAAGCAAAGCCCGAAGACATAGGAGAGGTTATCCGCACCATTGGGTTTTGGCGCGCTAAAGCAAAACACTGTGTTGAAGCCTCGCAAATGATTATGAGCGATTTTGCAGGAGAAGTGCCTCAAACCATGGAAGAACTTATGCGTCTACCTGGCGTGGGAAGAAAAACCGCCAACATTGTACTGAACAAAGCGTTCAACAAAACTCAAGGCATTGCCGTTGACACCCATGTATTTAGAATTTCAACGCGTCTACAGTTTACACGTGCAAAAACGCCGCTTGAAGCCGAGCAAGATTTGCTTAAGCTGCTCCCTCCCACATTGTGGAGCAGCGTAAATGAAGAATGGATCCATTTTGGACGCGAAACATGCAAGGCAAAAAATCCATGCTGCGAAACGTGTATTGCTCGCGCGCTCTGCCCGTCTTATGCAAAGTTTTCTAAAAAGTAAGCCCAAAAAGTAAGCTTAATAAGAAAAAACACTTGTAATTCCTAGGGCTTCTCATGGTATTTTAGTAGCTCATATAAACGCCGTAAAAAGGTGCGTAAAACCGTGTAAAATTATAGTGTATGTGTACATGTAGGTTTATGAAAATAGCCATGAGCGAGTAAGGGGTTTGTATGATTTATCTTTCCCAACTATTGGGCAATCCCGTATTTGATGCAAAAGGCGAAAAAATAGGTCGTGTAAACGACCTTGGCATTGCAACGGGCGAAGTCTTTCCTCGTATTACTGCACTTGCCGTTGAAGGTCCTGGTAAAACGCCTTTTATGATTTCATGGCGTAAGTATGTTGAATCGTTTTCTACCGAAGACATCCATTTAAAAGTAGTTGATACCGATATTAGATTTTCTTATCTTCAACCTAACGAAGTTTTAATTGCGCGCGATTTGCTTAACAAGCAAATTGTTGATACGCGTGGCATGCGAGTTGTAAGGGTAAACGATTTAAAGCTTTCAGACACCAGCTCATCGCAGCTTCGTTTGCTTGGTGCCGAAGTTGGAATACGCGGTTTGCTACGATCGCTCTCCCCTGCACTTGAAACGCTTACGCTTAAAATTGCAAAATCGCTTGGCAAGCCCATGCCCGAAAAAATTATCGCATGGAACTATATGGACCTGCTTGACCGCGATTTGTCTAATGTAAAGCTATCTGTATCGCATAAAACACTCGATGGTCTACACCCTGCCGATATTGCAGACATTTTGGAGCGCCTTGATCCGCGCCTACGTGGACGCGTGTTTGCGCAGCTAGATGACGAGCGCGCCGCAGACGCAATCGCTGAGTTTGACGATGATCATATTGCCGCAGAAATTATGGGCGACATGGCCGATACTGATGCGTCACGCATGTTATCGGAAATGGATCCTGACGACGCAGCCGAGCTGGTAAGCGAACTTGACTATGACAAGGCGGAAAAAATCCTTCGCCTTATGGGTGTAAAAGAGCGCAAAGCCATTAGACAGCTTTTAGGATATAGAGAAGATACTGCAGGTCGTATCATGACCTCTGAGGTTTTGTGCCTGCCAGAAGCACAAACCGTTGCAGATGCAGTTGCCCGCATGCGCGCGCTTGATGAAGACTTTGAAACCGTGCACTATGTGTATCTAAAAGACGATGAAAACCGTTTAAGCGGCGTGGTAAATCTCAATAAGCTTATTATTAACGAGCCAGCAACACCACTTAAAAACATAGCAACTACCGACATGATTACCGCAAATCCCGATGACGACCAAGAAGACGTTGCCGAGAACATTGCAAAGTACAACCTGTTGGCAATGCCTGTTATTGATGACAACAAGCGTCTATTAGGTATTGTTACCGTTGATGACGCGCTTGACGTTATGGAAGAAGAGCACGAAGAAGACCTGCAAATTGCGGGTGCTGGCGCAAATGATGGTGATTCCAAGCGACAAACAGGCGCGCTTGTTTGGTTACTTCGTCATAACGCATGGCTGTTTATATGGGTGTTTGGTTCGTGCATTACCTTTGCACTCCATTTGTGTGGCTTGCTTCATCTTCCTTTACCTGACGCTCATAAAAACGCACTCATGCTGTTTACATGCGCACTTCTGCCTGTGTGTTTGATGTTTGGTGACGCCTCTATTTCGCATACCGTTAATTTCTTCCTTGAAAACGATGCAGACGACGAAAACTCGCCATCCGATTTGGGCTTTGGTGTTAAAAGCCTTGGTCTGGCGCTTGTGTTTGCTGCTATTTTTGCGGCAATCGAAGTGATCTTTTCTATGTTGTGCACCATGCACAATTTTGATTCCGTGTTGGCAAAAGGTTTTCTTTCGTCGTTTGTGGCAATTGGTATTGCGTCTTGCATATCTTTTATAGTGTCTCCTCTATTTCTTGCTATTTTACGTGTGCGCGATGCAAAGAATCTTGACACGTCAGGCTTTGTGCTGTCACTTGTTTCTATGATCTTGTCGTTTGTAATATGCATAGCAGCCATTATGTGCATGGGTGCTTTAGGAGTTCTTCAGTGATAACACAGCAAACAACGCCCTTACAAACGCATAATGCAGAAAACGCGCAGAGCGCAATAAATACACAGCAAACCAATACTTTGAAGCGTCGACCTCAAAAATTGCAGTTTAAGCGCGTGTTGCTTGCTATGGGACCTGGTATGGTTGCAGCCCTTGCAGGCGCAGACGCAGGTGGTGTAGCAACATACTCAAACGCTGGTGCGCTGTTTGGTTTCGGTCAGCTTTGGACGGTTCCTATTATGTGTTTCTTGCTGATTGTGGTGCAAGAAACAGCGGCTCGGATGGGTTGTGTTACCGGAAAAGGCTTTGCGTCGCTTATACGCGAATGTTTTGGTGTCAAGCGTTCTGCAGTTGCCATGCTTGCACTTCTTATCTCAAATACAACGGTTACGCTTTCAGAGTTTGCAGGTATTGCCTCGGGTTTAGCGTTGTTTGGTATGCCTACCTATCTTTCGGTTCCGCTTTCTGCGTTGCTCATTTGGGTATTGGCAATGAGCGGAAGTTATCGTTCTATCGAAAAAGTGCTCTTAGCTATCAGTTGTGTATTTGTTACCTATATTATTGCAGGATTTTTAGTACAGCCCGACTGGTCATATGCTCTTTTCACCACCGCCGTGCCGCAGATTACGCCTAATCCTCAGTATTTGTCGTTATTGGTTGCAAATGTAGGAACAACCATTGCACCTTGGATGATATTTTTAGCACAATCAAATGTTGTTGATAAAAACGCACACGACGAAGACATTCCCTATCAGCAAATTGATACGGTTACTGGAGCTATTGTAGCAAGTGTTATCAGCTGGTTTATTATTCTTGCAACGGGAGCAGTGCTGTTCCCCGCAGGCATTACCGTTAACGGTGCAGAAGACGCAGCAGCAGCTTTGGCTCCACTTGCAGGCGAATACGCCTATGCGCTCTTTGGCATTGGTCTTATTGGCGCGTCATTTTTAGCGGCATGTGTACTACCAGGAATTACCGCGAGTGGCATTTGCGAAGCTTTTGGCTGGGAACGCGGTGCAGACTGCACGTGGCAAGAAGCACCTGCTTATCGGGGAATTATTACTGCTATCTTGGTTATATCTGCGGTAATTGTTCTGATTCCTCATATTGACCTGTTTGGAATTATGATGTTTGCGCAGGTCATAAACGGTATTCTTTTGCCAATTCTTTTGGTATGTATGGTACGCATCGCTTCAAATAAATTTATCATGGGAAAACATGTTAATAGCAAACTGTGGACCACGCTGACATGGTTTACCGTCATTGCAGTAACCATTCTCACCATCATCATGTTTGTTATGCAAGCAATGGGATATTAGCCACCTTAACTGCTCAATATACTACATAGGTTTATACATCACACAAGGCGCCGCAAACATGCGATATGAGCGCGGTGGCATGCGCATACTGTGAGAGCTGCAAACAAAACAACCCCGCATACAACACCAACACACTGTGTAAACACCTCACAAAAGGAAACGAGCAAGTCATCACTTGACCTGCTCGTTTCCTGTTATCATGCAAGCGTTTTACATGCGCGTACCGCCTCATGTTACCCAATAGTCATGATCATGCTATTAAGCCTCATGAGTGGATCGCACGGCATACCTTAAATCATGCAAACCTGACATTCCGAAGAACCATCACAATGAAACGCAGATTTTTTCTCGTCAGATTTTGCAGCATCGGGTAAAATCTCATCGCTTTCTAGATGTTCACTGCCTTCCAAAACGTCTTGACGAATGCGCACGTAATAAATGGAGTCACACTTTTTCTTAAAGGCATAAATATAGGCGCGATTAAGGTCTCTGGTAGTGGCTTGTGAAGTCATAAACAAGGTAAGCGAAATTGCTTGGTCTACGTGCTTTTGTGCAGCAGCAACAATGTTGATAATTGCCTCGTAACCAACCTCATATGCACCGTCTTGATAATATTTATAGGTATCGTCACTAATTTTATAGGCAGGAACATACACGCGTCCAACTTTGCCTTCCTTGCGCGTTTCAACAGGAGAAACAACGGGCTGCAAACTTGGTGTACACGAAGAAAGATAACTGATAGAACCTGTAGGAGCAACTGCCATAAGGTGCGAATTTGCCAAACCATGCGCGCGAATGTCTTTAACCAACTCTTGCCAGTCTTGTTGGGTAGGAAGTTCAAAATGGCAATCAGCCAAAAGCTTGGCAATGCGCGGCGTTGCAGGGGAAATCTTATGCTCGGTATATTTCTTAAAATACGTGCCATCGGCATATTCTGAATCGGCAAAGCCCGCAAACGCACCTTCGGTTTGCGCAAGTTCTGACGAAGCCTTAAATGCGTGGTATGCCATTGCATAAAAGAACATATCAACAAAGTCAACAGCCTCTTCCGACGCATAATAAATGTGGTGCGTTGCCAAAAATCCGTGAAGGTTCATGGCGCCCAAACCAACAGCATGATTAAGCTTATTTCCTTTATTAACAGAAGGTGCACACGATAAATCAGACGAACGCGACACACGGTCGAGCGCAACTATAGCGTCTTTGATGGTGCGCGAAAACTCAGACGCATGATCCATGGCAGCCGCTATGTTAATAGATCCCAAGTTACAACATATATCAACACCTGTTTGCGTAAATCCAAGGTCTTCGGTATAAGAACTTGGCGTAGACACCTGGGCAATCTCGGAACACAGATTTGACATCACAATACGCCCAGCTTTCTTGTGGGGATTGCGCCTGTTTACCGTGTCTTCAAACAAGATGTACGGATAACCCGATTCAAACTGCAGCTCAGCTATGGTTTGGAAAAACTTGCGCGCGCTGATATAGTCCTTTTTTATACGAGGATTATTAACCAATTCATCGTACTTTTCGGTAATAGACATATCCGCCATAGAACATTTGTACTCTTTTTCTATGTCGTACGGCGAAAAAAGTGCCATGTCCTTGTTTTCTTTTGCAAGCTTAAAGGTAATATCTGGAACGATAACGCCTAGTGACAGTGACTTAATGCGTACCTTTTCGTCTGCGTTTTCGCGCTTGGTATCAAGAAAACGCATAATATCAGGATGATGTGCATGCAAATAAACAGCTCCTGCACCTTGGCGCTGACCCAGCTGATTTGCATACGAAAACGTATCTTCTAACAATTTCATAACAGGAACAACACCACTTGCTTGGTGAGCAAAGCCTTTAATGGGAGCACCTGTTTCGCGTAAGTTGGTAAGACATAAAGCCACACCGCCACCACGTTTTGAGAGCTGCAAACTGGTTCCAATACCACGAGCAATTGATTCCATGTTGTCTTCGACACGAAGCAAATAACAAGAAATATATTCACCACGACGCTTTTTACCTGCATTCAGAAATGTAGGGGTTGCAGGCTGGAATCTATTAGACATTAAGTCGAGCACCAAATTACGTGCAAGCGCGACATCACCATGAGCAAGAAAAAGCGCACACATCACAACACGGTCTTCAAAACGCTCTAAATATGTTGTTCTGTCGTCAGATTGTAGTGCATACGCCATATAAAATTTCATAGCACCCATGAGCGATAAAAACTCAAAATGTTGCTCGTAAGCCAACGATGTAAGCGCCTCTATATCTTCTTGACTATAAAGATCTAATACCGCCTTGTCGTAATATTGGTGTTCAACAAGATAATCGAGGCGTTGCTGACACGATTCAAACGTTTTAAGACGAGGCTCTACCTGCTCTTTAAGATAGAGTTGTACCGCCTTTTTATCGGCCGAAAAATTATAGTGGCCGTCTTCGGTTTTGAAGCGCGTAAGCGCATTAAGAGCAATATAAGAATCAGTTGTAGAAGTTGACATAGTAAGTCCGTTCTTTGGCAGGTTTATAATACGTCTGGATATTAAGCGTGCAGGTAGGCGCAGCGGTACATGTTACGTGCGCAAACAAACACGACGGTGCGCGGCGGCACATGGTGGAGAAAGTTTCTTGCATTATGCATGTCTTAAACCAGCATGGGCGCTTTCTCGGGTTGAGAAACCTTTTCGTCGATAAGCATTTGCACACGCGCAACGTCTTCTTGTGTTCCCGATAATTCAAATTGATATGCAAGAGGAACACCAACTTTAGCAGCAATAATGGGACCAGCAAGCGCAAAGCTATCTCCAAAATTAGTGTTGCCCGTTCCAATTACAGCCCTACACAGCTTGCGGTTATGTTCATCGTTTAGAAAATGAATAACCTGCTTGGGTACAGCTCCGCGCGTATCCACATGGCCGTGTGTGTTTTTGCCTCCGCCCGAGTATGTGGGGCAAATAAGGATGTATTCACTATCAACTACCATATGCTCCTGCAGGTTAAGCGGAATGCGATGGGATACACAGGTAAGCTTTTGCACAAAGCGATGCGTGTTTTCTGAAGTAGAAGAAAAATAAACAATTTGCACGATTAAAACTCCCAATCCTCGTCGGTTGTTTCTTCAGAGGTTCCTATAACATAGGATGACCCACTACCAGAAAAGAAGTCGTGATTTTCATCGGCGCGTGCAGAAAGCTGTGCAAAAACTTCGGGCGAAATATAGGTTTCCTGCTCTGAAAACGGAGAATCATACCCTAAATTCTGTAAGAATTTGCCAGCATTATACAAGCTAAATCGTATGGCATCATCTGCCAGATCAAAATCTTTGTACAGGTCTTGCAAATATGCTTTTTCTAAATCAATAAGTTGATACATAAGATCAAACACAAAGTCTTTAACAGTTTGTTGTTCATCGCTGGTAAGCTTACGAACTTTTTGCTGGAACTTATAACCGCTGTAATAGTTGTGAATAACCTTATCACGCAAAATAAGACGAATCATATCAGAGGTGTTAGGAAGTTTGCTGCGAGCAGACAAATAAAACGGCAGATAAAAGCCACCATAGAGCAAAAATCCTGGCATAAGGGCTGCGGCAACCTTGCTTTTTAAGGGATCAGAACCTGTATAGTAAGGAATAAGTGCTTTTGCGCGTTTTTGGAGCGCGTCATTATTAACCACCCACGCCTGCGCTTCATCAATTTGCTCACTGCTACACAGCGTAGAAAACACCGTTCCATACGAGCGTGCATGAACTGCAACCATAAAGGCAAAGTTTGCGTAATTTGCCTGCTCTATATCGGTGAGGGCATGACGAATCTGAGCCACATCGCCAACAGTTGCTTGCACCGTATCTAAAAGCGTAAGCCCTGTAAAAGTGCGAATAATGAGCTGCTGCCACGAACTATCCAACTCGTTCCAAGACGGCAAATCATTAGAAACAGGTATGTTTTCGGGAAGCCAAAAATTTTGAGTAACACGATTCCAAACCTCAAGATCTTTTTCATCTTGAATTCTGTTCCAATTAACAGCACGCATATTGCAGCCTTTGTCAGCATACGCAAAATCAACTGGAGATTGAGATGTTGGTTGTACGTTTGAAGCAGATTGCATTCCCGTTCCTCTCCTTATCGATAACAATACAAGCTCGTGTTCAATAAAGCTCAAGAAACAATAACACAATATATAGTGAGTATCAATATGTATTTGTACAGCATGTTGATACTAATCCACAGTTAAGCGTTAGTAACGCGCGATTAAAAATTTACGCTCATCACAATAAATCCTTGATACCACAAACGAACTACTCACAATCACGTAGAGTTTGTTACTTACAGACGCACAGCGCTTTCGACAAACAAGCCACACTGCAAAAACAGCACAACAAAAAACGCGCCCGTAATAAGCTACGAGCGCGTTTTATAGATGAACAGATTAAAATCCGTCTTCTATGAATGCATAACAGCTTTATCTTTTGTTCAGTTTGCGCGAAACAAACGCACCAGCAAGCGAGAACAAAGCTCCTAAGCCACCTAATACTCCAGCACCTGAACCTGCTAAATCGGAGGTTTTTGGAGTCTTTAACTGCGAAGCAGCCGAAGGTTCTCCTTGGGTATCGGTATCCCCTTGAGTTTCTCCCTGGTCATCACCTGCTGTGTGCAGCGTTGGTTGATCAGGTGTAAGCGTTGCTGGAAGTACGCCATTTACCGTAAATGCTTTGATAAGCGCGTTACCAAATTCAAATGCGTCACCGTCGCTTATTGCCTTTGTAAGAGCTGCAGGAGTTACCCATTTAAGACCGTCTTTGGTTTGCAGGCGAATAAAGGTTTCACCTGGGTTAGACTTTACATGAGTCCAGAGATACTGCATAGGCAGACCCTTATTCAAAAGACCATCGGCATTCTTTTTCTCATGTGGATTTGGATCTTGTGCCGATTGGGAAAGAGCTGTTTCCACATTTAACCACGAGTAAGCCTTACCTTGGGTATCTTTTGATACCAATGTTTCTACCACAGCAAATTTTTGTCCTTTTTTAAGCTGAACAGGCGTATCAAGATTAACCGTCTCAAAACCTGCTGCCTCGGTAACGTAATTTTGTTCTGAAACCACTTGAGAATCATTTGTTGGGTCAAGGTCACCAAGATTATCATCGCTTACCAAATAAACCTTGATATTAACTTCGGTTCCAGCAAGTTGAGAACGAACAGACACAGCCTTCAGCACTTCGGTGCCTTTTGCGGTAAATACATTTGCAACCGCAGTATCGCTACCTTGCGTTCTTAGTGCAAACGGATTATCGGTTCCAGTTTTGGTGTAGTTGTACGTATAAACGTTATCGTAATCAAAACCGTCATCTGCAATGTCTACACTTAACGCTTGAGCGCCTGTAAGCGAGTGGTCGTAATAGGAGATCCAGAAGAAGCCCGATTTATCACCGTCTTTATCTTTTAGACCCCAACCGGCACCCTTACCAGAAAGTGCGCCATCAACCTTTTCTTGTACAAACTTCTTATAGTATTCATCAAAGTTGTCTTTTGCTTGCTTGTACTTTTCAGCTTGCTTTTTATACCGAGCAAGTTTGTCAAGATCAGCTTGTGAAGGAGTTTGTGCTGCTTTTATCTTTGCCTCAAGTTGTGCAATGACTTTAGGATATGCGTCAGCATAGTAGTCAACATTATCCTTTTCCGTAGCTTTTGCCTGGTCGTTATCAAACAGAGCCTTGATCTTCTCTTTAAGCTGCTCATCACTGAGTTTATATTGAGCCTGTAGCTTTTTAAATGCCGCAGCTGTATTAGATTGCGAACCCCAACTGTTTTTGATTAACCATGCGCCGTTACCTGCGGGCTTTGTTCCTTTTTGGAAACCCTTGAATTTATCGGCTGGAATATCGTCATTCCATCCAACAATAGATACTGCATGGTTTTGAACGGTTGTATCTCCGTCGTCATAGGTATACGGTGTAACTTTTGAGGCGTTCATTGATACTTGCACAACACCGTATTTAACCAAAGCTTCTTTCACACGCAAGCGCGCCTTGTCGTTTTGAGAAACCCAGTCCATATTTCCTTTGCCATCAAATTTATAGTGATTAAACGCAGGAAGATAATACACACCGTCAACATGAGCTACTGGTTTTTCTTTGGCTGCCGCAGCTTCATCATGATAACCCCAGTTCTTAGTTTCCCAGAACTCATCGGAATCAATAAGACCAAGCAGATACTTAATACGGTTATCCAAATTGTCTTCAAAGCCAGGAGCTTTTTTAGGCCAGTATGGTTCGTCTTTCTCGCTCACCACACCTTCCCAGTTGGTAAGTGTGTTCTCATTAAAATCAGTAAAACCACCGAGGTTCATACTATTAGCTACTGGAGCAACATTACCCGTTTTATCGTCAATTTGCTCTGCACCTTCACCTTTTTGGCTGCCTTGTTTTTCGGGGGTAAACGATTTTAACTCAAAATAAAGTTCAGATAAATCTACATCATCGGGGATGTTAGCAAGTATGGGAGAGTTGTGTTTTGCCTCATCAAGAGCTTTTCCACCGTCACCCTGTTTTTTCTTAAGAATCGCACTTTCAAGCTCAGACATAATTGCGTGAACCCAGCATGTTCCCATTTGACCCTGATCGCGCGGTGGTGTAAGCTGACCAACATTTTGCAGGTAGTATTGTTTTGCCTTCGATACATCTGGAACATTTTCAAGTTTTTTGTCGCCTGAATCAGAAACACCGGTAATAATTTTAACGGCACCTAAGGCTGTATTTCCACCTTCGGAGTTATCGGGTTGACCCTGTGCATCGGGTTTAAGCGGCTTATAATCAGACAGCCATTTTCTAAAGGCAAACCAGTCCTCTGCGGTAGTTTTACCGTCCTTATTCCAGTCAAAATTAAGGTCTGTTCCCAAAGCATCTTTATATTTGGCTGGATCAAGTTGTTGTGTGGGTTGCTGTGGTTGAGGGTTACCTGCTGCGGGCTGGGGATCCTGCTGTGCTGTAGTAGTACCAGTTTTTGTATCTGTTTGAGTTGCTTTTTGTTCAGAGGGCGCAGCGGGTGTTTGTGTGGAAGCTTGTGCTGCAGATGGCGCTTGCGCAGTGGTTGGCGTCTTAACGGTGTTTTTAAGAACTTGAGAGACAACGTTAACCGCATTAACATTAACGACAGGTTGAGCTGTAGGGGAGGCGTCTACGTGCTGCGCTTGAGCAGGAGCATCACTTGTAGCAGTTTGATGTTGTGCATCTTGTGCAAAGGCTGCTTGTGGAGCAATAAGGAAGGCCGAAATTGCTAGTGCAAAAATAGCTTCTAATACGTGGTGTTTTGACCATGCGCGATGTTGTGCATGAGCGTTTAATATCTTGAGTTCCCATTTTTTATTCATGAGATCCTTCCTTTCCTCTACAATCGTGGTGACCTAAGATACACGTTTTTATGTATGTTTGTCAGAAGGACTTACTTATAAAACAACGAGAATCTTGGATATTTTTCTCTTAATCGTATATATTTTTCATTTTATCTTATATTTTTGCGCTATATTAATATTTTATGCAGTTTTAGAAAATATATTTCTGTTACAATTCAGATACATTTCTGTAATATATGTAACAAAAAGAAAGAAACCTTAAAAAATTGAACTTATTCTCATGGGCATATAAGCCTATGCAACACGCCACATATCACCCTGAGCTACACAAAATCCCTGACAAGCAAGCTCCTCAAGTGTTTTCTGCACATACTCATATGAAACATCTTCACGTTTTGCGCTGTTTTCTATTCTATTAAGCTCACGACACAACAATTCGGTGGTGCACACATCCCCACTAACTTGATAAGCCAACAACAAGCGCACAAGCTCCGCGCGTTTTTGGCGATGGCTCCCCTCAAATTTAGATTGCTTAACATACGTTTTTGATTTTCTTGCGGGATTAGTTTGTGTTTTCTTAAGATGAGCGCCGTAATCGAGCAACGCATAATACCACATGCGCGGACACATCTGCTCGCGAGACCCTAATGCACCTGATGGCGGACAGGTTTGTTCAATATACGGAATCAACAGCTTATCATCAACCTGCTCGGCATCGCGAAAAAACTCATGCAAAAACACGCTTCTGACGTTAGTTTCAAGGTACACAACATGCTGATTGTACGCAAATGCACAAATACCTGCTGCAGTAGCAGGTCCAATACCGGGCAACGCTTGAAGGTCTTGTTGAGAGGAAGGCATAGTGCCTCCTTGCTCGGAAAGCATCTGTGCCGCGTGCAAAAGCGCTAATGCACGACGGTTGTATCCCATGCCCTGCCACTCGTTTAAGACATCAGTTACGCTTGCTAACGCAAGCACATCAACTATGGGAAATTTTTTTATCCATGCACAAAAACGCTTTTCAACACGCGCGGTTTGCGTTTGTTGAAGCATAACTTCAGAAATCCAAATTTTATAGGGATCGGTCGTGTTTCTCCATGCAAAATCACGATACAGCTCTTGACCTTTTTGAGCAATTTTAGTGCGAAACGCCTTGAGCTCACAACTTGATAGAGGAAAAGCAGGGTTGTTCTTCATATGAGCTTATGCTCGTTTCCAATTTTCGATCCGCCATTTGTTGCGGCGAGCTTTATATTTTAGAACAACACCTGGATTAATAGCAACGGGATGTACAGCTTTTTGGAGCAAAGCGTCGTCGGTATGATGGTCTCCATATGCAAAATCAATATACCAAGCCCCCACACCAAACGTCTTTTGAGCCCATTTGGTAAGTTCTTGCTCTTTAGCTGCGCCTTCAACAACATCGCCATACACAAAGCCTGTATAACGTTGTTGATCGTCGTAGCGCATGTCCGTTGCAATGACATGATCAATACCCAAATAGAGCGCTGCTTGTTCGGCAATTCCTTTAAACGTTGCCGAAACAAGCACAATAATACATCCTTCACTTTGCTTTTGATGAACTTCTTGTATTCCACGAGCTCGATACCTAGGCATAATAATGCGCTCATGAAAATCTTTCATAAGACGAGTTACTTCTTGTTTGGATCTTCCTGCCAGCTTTTTAAAGAGAATTTCGCGTGCTTGAGCTTGATTAAAGGGCAAATGAAGAACATAGCGCGCAGCCCACCAGGTTAAGTGGAGCATATCAACGCACGATAAAAGATGATGACGAAACAGATACAACGTAAAAAGTGTACCCGACTGCCCATTAATAAGTGTTCCGTCAAAATCAAAAACAGCTAAAGGAGCTTTGTGTTCCGAGGAGTATGTTTGTTCTTGAACGCTCGTTGGTGTACACTTCACTCTCATAAATCTATAATCCTATAAGCCAATCAGTCACAAATTATAACGTATTGTTTTGCTGTATTCATTATATTTGTACAAATAAAAAAGCTCAGGAGTTATCCTGAGCTTCTTATATCCAAATGGCGGGATATGCGGGGATCGAACCCGCGACCTCCGACGTGACAGGCCGGCGCTCTAACCAGCTGAGCTAATACCCCGTGCGTTATCGCAAAAGTTATAATACACAATCTTGCCCTGTTTTGTCTAGTCTTTTTTTGAAATTGTGAGATATTTATAAAGACTTTTATGAACTCCCAACAAAACATAAGGTAGAAGCACTGCCAATATTCGATCTTTGTATGGCAAACGGTATTCGTCTCTCAAATCAACTGCAACGTATTTACACAAGCGAAATAGAAGTTTCTTTATGATTTGCATCGGTAACCACTAAATGCGGATCACGAAGCTCTGCTTTTACTAATTCGCCCGTACCAACAATAGGAGCTCCTTGAGCATCAACCACAGGAGAAGGGACGCTTTCAGGGCTAAACGTATACGCAAGCACATCCCACGTTCCATCAGAAAGATTTTCTGGTATAAGCAGCGCACCGTTATATAAAATCAGCTGAATAGGTGTGCCTTTTATCTGTGCAAGCTCACTTGCATCGTCCTGCGATGAGTTGATAGCTTTTGCCGAAAGTACATGGCTTCCATCGTCTTTTTCTTGAATATAGTATTTCATTCCTCGATATTCAATAGCAACTTCGGGAGCCACTTGTTGTTGGGGCATATCGGCCCCTGCTTGTGGAGCTGCAGGTTTTTCGATAAACGGCTTCATGATAAAATATGCACCTATAAACACAGCTATAAGCACAACTAAACATATAATAAGTTTTTTCACATTATTCCCTGAAAGCGTTTGTTGTGTGTATGTTTTACGATACAAGAATTTTTGATGCGCTCTCTCACGTGAGCGAATTACGCGCTTATCTGCAGAAATGCTTTCTATGGTTTTACGTGTCTCAACTGCTGCGCCACAGCCTTTTGCCACATGTGAAAACGCGCTTTGTTCCGCATGATGGCTTGAATTAGTAGAATAGTTCAAAGTCCTAGATGGCTGATTGCTTGATATGCCGTGACGTCCATGTGATGGCTTTGGTCTTGTAGAAAAACTATTCACAATCCCTCTTCCTTAGTTGCATACACTCAAATTTCTTATTCCAACGAGCTTAAATTCCTACATAGCCTCATATTGCAAGCAAGAACAAACATAAAGCTTACATTTCATGGCGAGCTTCAATCGCTCGCCCAAGCGTTACTTCATCCACGTACTCAAGATCTCCCCCAACAGGAAGACCGCTTGCCAAACGCGTAGTTTGAATGCCTAAGGTTTTAATGGTACGAGCCAGATAGGTAGCTGTTGTTTCGCCTTCAACCGTTGGGTTCATCGCCAAAATAACTTCTTTAATTTCATCACCTGCAAGACGCGCTAAGAGCTCTTTGACATGCAATTGTTCGGGCCCTATTTTATCCATAGGAGAAATAACACCTCCAAGGACATGATATAACCCGTGGTAAACACCCGTTTTTTCGATAGAAGCTATGTCGCGAGGCTCGCAAACAACACAGACTTTTGAAACATCGCGCGTAGAATCATTGCATAAAGCACATACATCATCGGTGGCATATGCAAAACATACAGGACAAAAATGAACATGCTCTTTAAGGTTTAAAATTGCTCTGCTTAACCTGCGTGCAGTTTCGTCATCTGCTTCCATCAGGAAATACGCTATGCGTTGAGCCGACTTTGGACCAATGCCTGGCAGACGTCCAAATTCATCCAATACAAATTGTAATGCTTGATTAGATGTTTGTCCCATAACTTACCTAAAACAACCCAGGAATGTTCATACCGCCAGTTACTGCACCCATTTGTTGATTTGCCGCAGCGGAAGCACTTGCCAAACAGTCGTTTACAGCAGCCAAAATACTATCTTGTAAAAGTTCAACATCATCGGGTTGCAATGCGTCTGGATCAAGCGTAATCGAGGTGATTTTCCCATCTGCGGTCCCCTCAACTTTTACCATACCTCCACCAGTTGATGAACTAACCGTTATGTCCTTAAGTTTGGCTTGCGCGTCCGCAAGTCTGCGTTGCATAGCTTGCGCCTGTTTCATCATCTGTTGCATGTTCATAAAGACTCCTTTGTGTGTTACTAAGTCGTATAGCTCGGTACGCATTTCTATTATATGGTGTTATTCCAAAGATTCCCGACTCTCTATACGAGGTTTTACTCCTTCTCCAAATGCCTCGGTAAGCATGTCAAGAATTTTTTGTGTTTGAGCACGAGTTGCCTTACGCGGAATTGTTTGTTGCGGGTCTTGTTCTTGGCTGGAAGAGGCTGGAGAAGAAGATGGTACGGTCTCAGGTGTTGCTGTTTTTTCGTGAGCACGAGCGGACGCGGCAGCATTTGAAACACTTTGCACCGAAGGTGTTGCGTTTTGAGGCGCTACGGACTGCGTGGGCTGGGACGTAGGCGTAGAGACACTTTTAGGCTGTGGTGCAGGCGCTGGTGCTACGCTTGGGGTTGGTACAGGTGCAGCAGCTGGTGCCTGAGCAGGTACTGGGGCTGGCGTAGCTACAGGAGGCGTTGACACAGGTGTTGGAGCAGATATAGAAACAGACGATGTGGACGGTGCTGGTCGCGCAATATTTGTCTGCTGTAAACTACTTTCTGCATATACCAACTTACGATTACCAAAAATCGGAGCAACGCACGATTGAACCAAGGCAGAGATGCTGGGTTCTGCAAGCATTTTGGTTGCAAACGAAGATCCGATCGGCAATTCAATAACTAAACGAGTTCCATCGTCTGAGCGAATTTCGGCATTAGTAAGCAGTGAACCACGAGAAGGATTAACTTCCATAAGCTTATCAACAACTTGTTTCCACATACGCTGAAGTTGACTTTTATCAGCAGTTCCTTGCGACAAAGGTGCCGCTATGGCTTGAGAAGGTTGTTGCGCAGGTTGAGGCGTATGCGCCTGAATTGGCGGTTGCACAGGCTGCTGTGGCATTTGCTGTGCTTGTTGTTGTATAGGCTGCTGTGCCTGTTGTTGTATAGACTGCTGGACGCGTTGTTGCGCAGGCTGTTGTAAAGGTTGATATCTAGATTGTTGCACAGAAGTGTTCGACGCTGACTGTACGCGCGCTGTGTGCTGGACAGGCGCATGAGCTGCAGACAAACCACTTTGCTGTGGACTCCCCGATGTAAGTTGTGCAAGTTGCGTCTCAACCGCTTCCAATCGCTTTATAAGCGCGGGCGATGAATTTGTTACAACGGGATGTATCATACGACAGCTATAGAGTTCAAATGTTAATCGCGGATTTGCTGCCGTTTTAATATGCGAAATCATATCAACTACTACGTTGAGCACGTAAGCTATGTGACGAACATTCTTAAACGCCTGCGCGTCTGCCTCAAGCTGTGATGTTGCAACACCACAGGTAAACAGCTCCGCATAATCGTCTAAAGCGAGACGACTCTCCATTAAAGTTTTTGCCAGATACACGTCGCGCGTATATTCGGCAAGCTCGCAAGCAGCTTGAACAATGCTTTTTCCTTGCTCGCACAAAGACGCAATTTCTTCAAACAAACGTTTGGTATCGCGAAGCGCCAAAGATTGCACCAATGCAGTAAGGTTTGTCTGCGAAGTTGCGCCTAGCATATCCTCTACCAAACGCTTACTGATAACACCTTTGCCAAACACAGAAATCTGCTCAAGTGAAGAAAGCGCGTCACGCATACCACCTTGTGCATGCTCAACTATAAGCTTAAGCGCTTCATCGTCGGCAGAAAAATGCTCAAGCGTACAAACTTTTTGCAAATGTGCAAACATCTCATCGTCTTTAATACGATGAAAATCAAAACGCATAACACGGCTTAAAATGGTAGCTAAAATTTTATGAGGCTCTGTAGTGCACAAGATGAAAACAACATGAGAAGGTGGCTCTTCGAGCGTTTTGAGCAGCGCATTAAACGCAGACGCCGTAAGCATGTGAACTTCGTCGATAATATATATCTTGTATGCGCCTTTAAGCGGCGCATAATTAACGCGATCGATGATCTCTTCACGCACGTTGTCTACACCCGTACGAGAAGCAGCGTCGAGCTCAAAGACATCGGGATGAATGCCCTGCGCTATATTTTTACAGGTTTCGCACACGCCACAAGGCAGACCATTTTGAGGAGATGTGCACAATAACGCTTTGGCAAACAGGCGAGCCATCGTCGTTTTACCCGTACCGCGAGGTCCGCAAAAAAGATAAGCGTGTCCAATTTTATGTTCAAGAACAGCATTTTGCAGCGTTGATACCACATGAGTTTGTCCAACAACATCTTGAAACACTGCAGGACGATACTTAGTATAAAGCGACTCCATACAACCTCCCATATGGCGGCAAACCCTCAAAGAGACAGTCTAGCGGCAAAACTATAAGCGTCTCTATAAGCTTCTTGCAAACATGCGCGAAGCAATACCTCTTTCGTACTTAAAATATGTACTACTTAGTTAGTTTAGACCTGATGAAGCCTGCAACAAGAGGTATGGCTGAAATAACAATAATACCTACAACTACCAGTTCAAAATGCTTTTGTACCTCGGGAATTGCGCCAAAAAAGTATCCAAGCGCTACAAACAGCGTTGACCAAACAATGCCACCTAAAATGTTATACAGCACAAAATTGTGCCAATGCATATTTCCAACGCCTGCTATAAAAGGCACAAATGTTCTGATAAACGGAAAAAAGCGTCCAAGAAATATAGCAAGCTTTCCCCATTTATTGAGAAAAGCCTCTGCTTTTGCAATGTGCTCTGGTGTCATTGCTTTAACTTTGCCCGAAGCTATGATTTTTTGTCCAAAATAATGACCAATTACAAAGTTGCACTGATCGCCTAAAATTGCCGCTGCCCACGCAACAACAAGCAAATGTACGATATCAAAACCGCCGTTATGAGCAAAAAAACCCGAAACAAACAATAGTGAATCCCCTGGTAAAAACGGGAAAAACACAACACCAGTTTCGATAAAAATAATAACAAATACCAAACCGTAAGCTGCTACAGGTCCCGACGCTATAGCCGATGCTATAGCAACACGAGGGTCTCGAATAAGTTCAAGAAGCTCAGAAAAAATATTCATACGATTATCCAATAATTGACGATACAAACAAGCGTGCCTGTTGGGTGCGGACACCCACTAGAGGCATCTTATGGCTGCTGTCTTCCGACCCTGACCAGGTTCGAAACATAGTGTCGCCCGAACCCAACAGACACGCTTATGTGGTACTTACTGTATCATGTTTTGGATAGTTCTCCAAGACCTAAGCTGTGCTCATCACATGTTATGCGCACATGACAAGCACAGTCTAAACGTTTGAACTATTTACGATGTTTACGGTAAAACTTAATAAGAGCTTGCGTAGATGCATCTTGCGCAGCAAGAGCCTCGTCATCGTGAAATGCTGGGGTAATTTGCTTAGCCAACTGTTTACCAAGCTCAACACCCCATTGATCGTAAGAGTCAAGACCCCATACGCTACCTTCAACAAAGGTGATGTGTTCGTAAAGCGCAATAAGCTCACCAAGCGTGTGTGCGTTAAGTTCAACACCAAAAATAGAGGTGGTAGGACGATTGCCGCTAAACATACGAGCAGGAACCATCCACTCGGCAGTACCCTCGGCACGAACCTCATCTGCAGTTTTACCAAATGCCAATGCTTTAGTTTGTGCAAGGAAGTTGCCTAAAAACAGCTCATGAATATCTTGTTGGTCGTCCTTGGTTGGATGTTTGGTGTTTACAAAACCAATAAAGTCGGCAGGAATCAGATTGGTTCCCTGGTGAATAAGCTGGTAAAACGCATGTTGACCATTAGTACCCGCTTCACCCCAGAAAATTTCACCCGTTTTAGTGGTTACTGGACTTGCATCCCAACGCGTTGACTTGCCGTTGGACTCCATAGTAAGCTGCTGCAAATACGCAGGAAAACGGTGAAGATATTGGTTATAAGGCAAAACAGCGTGGCTTTGAGCACCAAAGAAGTTGACGTACCAAATGTTACACAGACCCATCAAAAATACAACGTTGTCTTCTAAGGGAGTTTTGCAGAAATACGTATCCATATCGTGGAATCCTTTAAGGAATTCCTCGAACACCACAGGGCCAAATGCAATAATTAACGACAGACCTACTGCCGCGTCAACAGAATATCTACCGCCAACCCAGTTCCAAAAACCAAATGCGTTTTCGGGATTAATGCCAAACTGAGCAACAAGCTCTAGGTTAGTAGACACCGCAACAAAGTGCTTAGCAATAGCCTCGGCGCGTTGAGCATCAGAAGTGTCAATAGCTCCTTGTTTTTGCAATCCTTCCAACAGCCACGTACGAGCCTCACGAGCATTGGTCATGGTTTCAAGCGTAGTAAACGTCTTGGACACAATGATTACCAGCGTGGTTTCGGGGTCAAGATCCTTGGTTTTTTCGGCCATATCATTAGGGTCAATGTTGGAAACATAACGAACCGATAACCCTTTTTGAGCATAAGGCTTAAGAGCTTCGTATACCATAACCGGACCCAAGTCCGATCCACCAATACCAATAGAAACAACGGTTTCTATACGTTTGCCAGTAACACCTTTCCACTGACCCAAGCGAACACGATCTGCAAAGGCATACATACGATCAAGCTCGTGACGAACATCCTTAACGCAGTCTTGACCGTCTACGATAAGACTTCCAACCTCGTCAACAGGGCGACGCAGTGCAGTATGCAAAACAGCGCGATCTTCGGTTGTGTTAAGGTGCTTACCGCTAAACATGTCATCACGACGCTGTTCAATACCCAATTCTTGAGCAAGCTCACACAAAAGTTGCTTGGTGGTATCGTCGATCAAATTTTTTGACAAATCAAAGTGTAGGTCGTTAACTTCATAGGAGTATTTTTCTACGCGCTGCGGATCATCCTTAAACCATGAGCGCAAATCTATGCCTTGTGCCTGCAGCTCATCAAAATGTTTTTGTAACTTTTTCCACGCATCGGTTGTGGTTGCATCAATAGGTGCTTTTATGTGTGATGTACACGTATTCATACATACTCCTTTTGTTTATGTCCCTTTATAAGTGTAGCGCAAGCATGCAATTAATAAAGAATGTTTTTGTATACACACACGCTCTGCAATGATGCGCTTACGACGCGTTTGGACGAGTAAGGCTTTTCAGCGCACGCCATGCGGCTTGTTTGGTAGCCGGGCTTTTAAGTGCTTTACTAAAGTTTCCTAAGGCAAGTACTACATGCATGGGAAGATGTTCCAAACACCCTATTTTTAGGTGATGATTATCCAAAAATTCTGCTTCATAATCAGCCTGTGCTTGTTCGTCACACAATATAACGTATAAAGGATCCAACGCAGTTAAGCTGAGTCTTAGATTTTCTTGAGGGTTTTTGCATAAAGCTGTGCTTATACCACAAAAATCATTGGGAGCAAACCCAAGAGCTACACACGCCTTACGCAGCGCTTGACCATCGTCTTTGTGTAAAAACGTATCGGAAGTAGAACAATCTTTATCTAAGAGCTGCTTTACTACAACAATACTTGCATAAGGATTACCATCAATAAGCACGTTGTCATCAAGCAGGTTAGTAAGCTCTTGTGTTGTTTTACTTAACAGGCTCTGCTTTAATTTTGATTCAAAGTTTTCCAGAACAACACACCTCTTTACACAAAAAGTTGCATATGTTAAAGCATATCACACACATGATTCCAATTTTTATCGACAAGAGGTAAAATTGTACACGCGGTAAGACATGCTGCGTTAAGGCGGATTATCAGCGCACAATTACCCATTCTTTTTATGCACATAAAGAATGAGCAAACAGATAAACCGACCTTGAAAACAACGCAGAGGATTGGGTATAACCTTACATATACATAGGCTTTCTTGCCGTGGGTTACCATCGGTACAATTTTCAAGGAGTTATTATGGCACAAGCTATTACTTCAGCTGATTTTGATTCCATCATCAGCTCGTCAACCAAACCTGTTCTTATTGATTTTTGGGCAACATGGTGTGGTCCTTGCCGCGCTTTAGGTCCTAAAATCGAAGAAATCTCAGAGGAAATGGCTGATAAATTAGCTGTTTATAAATGCAATGTAGACGAAGAGCCTGAGCTTGCTCAAAAATTTCAGATTGTCTCAATTCCAACAGTTATTTTATTCAAAGACGGCAACGCTGTTCATTCCCTTGTAGGCAATATGCCTAAAGATGAGCTTGTCAGTGAAATTGAAGCACATCTTTAACAGAAATCTTGCGGACGCATAAACACCATACTCAGGTTTTGTGCGTCCGTTTGCACTACATCTACGCTAGGTTCTATAGATTGTAATAGCGGTCTTACGCCTGTCGCGCACGCTTGTTATGTGAGTCAACAGATTATCCACAAGCGTCATCTAATGTTCAATAGGTCTTGTTAAAAAGAACATCCTCATTGTCATAGGTTTTATTGCCACCATTGTTTTTTTAGCGCTTATGGTAGAAATCCTACAAGGCGATGTGATCGCTTTTGACAACGCTGCTTATGAGCTTATTGTTGTGCACATGAGAAGATCGTGGCTTACTCCTATTATGCAGTCTATATCCGAGCTTGCTCTTCCTGTAGTATTGGCAGTTATGCTTTTGGCGGTTGAGGCATTTGCTCCGGGTAAAAAACCAGGAGCCTGCGCGGCGTGTAACCTTGTGTTAGTTGTTATGCTCAACCTTATTCTTAAAGAAATTGTGCACCGTCCGCGACCCGACGGTTTTCGTCTCATTAGTGAAACAGGTTATAGCTTCCCCTCTGGACACTCAATGATTGCTATGGCATTCTACGGCTTGCTTATTTGGATGGTTTGGAATTATGAGCGCGATAAGACCGTCAAATATACCTGTATGCTTGGCTTTACCCTATGTGTTATTGCAGTTGGTATAAGCCGTGTGTATTTAGGCGTGCACTATGCTTCCGATGTTCTTGCTGGCTTTTGTGTATCACTTGCGTGGCTTGCTGTCTACACAAGAGTGATTGCGCCTCTTTTTATGCTCGAAAAAGACCTTGGAGAAAAAGCGTCTCATCGCAAAAAACACTTACATCAGTAAATATCAAACATATGTTATATAGCTCGCCTGTCAATATAGTGTAAGTTAAAATCTTGATTGTCTACGCCGAGAGATGAATGATTTCGGCAGATTCCACTTTTTTGTCGCTACAGTATATACGGCCCATGGTTGGTCCTTCTTCACTACGCGGATATGTGGTGCTACCTGGATTCATAACCAAAGTTCCGGTTTTTTCGTCGCGAGCAATAAAAGGAATGTGAGTATGACCGCAAATTGCCACATCACAAGTTACAAGGTCAAGGCGCTCGCGATAATGGCAAACTTGCCACCGTAAACCACTTAAGAAAAAGTGGGTGAGATTCTTTACAAACGAGCCGTAGTCAAAACCATAATCGTTGTTTCCCTTGGCCATATAAAGCGGCGCTATATGCGACAACACGTCATAGTCAGAAAGAGAGCACATATCACCTGCATGAACAAGTGCATCTGCACCCTTAATTTCGGCAAGCAAAGCATCTGAGAGATGCCCATGGGTATCGGACATAATATCAATACGCATATCAGCCTCTTTTCAAAACACCACAAGTAAAGATAAAATGTAGGCCCTTCAACCAGCAGATACTCTACAAGCCTAAAGCCCTTTTGAGAGACACAACGCGGCGGCGTGATACGGGGATTTTTTTATCGGGAACGTCTTTGATGCCCAATTGCAAAATGCCTGCGGATACCGCCTCAATGTCTTCAACCTGTTCGAGATTAACAATATACCCACGATGAACTCTAAAAAAACCGTGATCGGCAAGCTTGGCTTCAAATTTTGCAAGTGAAACCGTAGATAAAAATCGTTCATCAAACGTGTAAATACACGAATAATCATCGCGCGCCTCGATGTACCGAATGTGCGAAATGGGAATGAGCACTTTTCTGCCGTTTTTTTCAACAGGAATTCTCTCAGGCGTAGCACGAGGCACGCCCACAGGCTGTAAGTGCTGTTCAACCTTATCAAGAGCACGGAGCAGCCTGTCCATTTCTACCGGTTTCATAAGGTAGTCAATAGCGTCTACATCAAAAGCTTCCAGGGCATATTCACTGTATGCAGTAACAAAAACAACAACGGGCGGATTATTCAGTTTGTGAAGCGCCTCAGCAAGCTGCATGCCCGACATCTTTGGCATTGAGATATCCAAAAATATAACATTGGTTGCTTGCTCGGCGCCCTCTTTGCTGCGCACAAGCGCCTCAACAGCGCTACGAGCACTTGATGCCTCTTCTATACGCGCTACACGACCGGTTTGTTCAAGCAAGTACTTAAGTTCCGAGCGCGCAGGAGCCTCGTCGTCCACAATCAATGCATTAATAACCTGCATGTTTCCTCCCTATAAGGAATACATCATTACATTTGTTGTCTTTAGGTATTCAGTATATCACCCCATGTATTATAGCAAGTAACCTAGGGTTGTGCCTTTAAGCATTATATCTATGTGAGATAGGTTCTTGATGTATAACAACTTGTGTATAAAAGGGTTTATACACAAGAGGGACGCGCTTCACGCGAAAGCCTAAGCGTAACACAGGTTCCTTCGCCAAGCTTGCTAACTATTTCAACACCTGACCCCGCACCATAAAAGCGTTCGATTCGTTCTGCAACATTGCGAAGTGCAATACCCGTTCCACGTGGATCATGTGCTATTGATGTTTTGGTTGATCGCAATAATCTATCGGCTGTTTCGGGATCCATACCCAAGCCATCATCACACACCGAAATAAGTACATCACAATCGTCTACTACTGCTAAAACATCAATATGCAGGGGTTCATCGTCTTTCATGGCATGACGAACAGCGTTTTCAACAATTGGCTGTACCATAAAACCCGGCACCAAAATGTCTGCACAATTAGGTGCTATACGTTCGTTTTCTATAATGCGATCTTCACCAAAGCGCGCTTTTTCTATCTGTAAATACCTGCGCGTTTGCTGCAATTCTTCCGAAAGCGGAATAAGTGTTTGCGAGCTCTCAAGCGTGTGACGATAAAACGATGAAAAATCACGCAATAAAAGACGGGCTTTTTCTGGATTAGTCCGTGTAAAAGACGCAATGGTATTAAGTGTGTTAAATAAAAAATGAGGGTTTATTTGCGCTTGGAGTGCTTTTACCTCGGCGCGCGCCGTAAGCTCTGCCTGTCTATCCAGCTCATATGCAAGAAGTTGTGTAGACAACAATTCTGCCAAACCACATACGATAGTGATTTGAGTGTGAGTAATATCTTGTTTTCGTGCGTAATACAATTTCAATGTACCAACGCTTTTATCAGAAACGATCAAGGGCGCTATGATTCCCGCAGGAAAAGGTACAAGTTTAGATGATTGAGGAGACGAAAAAGAAAATTCATCCTTCCATTCATCCTGGTCTCCCAACGTAAATGTTTGGACGCGCTTGCTTTCCAGTACGTTTTTTACCGCAGTGCTTATCTTAGTGGCAACAGGAACGATTCCCACTTCGCTTCCCACGTACGCAAGCGTTGTGCGCGTGTCGGTCATAGCAATAGCGCTTGCCGCTGTTTCGGATAAAAGTAATTGGCATACCGCCATACAACCCTGTTCAGACAGACCATCGGCCATGTGAACAAGCGTTGCCGACGCAACTCGAAGCGTACGCTCGGTTGCTTGGAGGCGCTTGTCAACAGGTGATACAAGCTGTGCGGTACTCCATGCAACAACAATTGCCAGCATAACACCTGCAAACAAGGCGCTTAAAAGATTGGAATGAGCAACACCCCAAACAAGCAACAAGACCAATACAAGTGCAAATACAAAAAGCGAGCACATACGAAACGAAAAGCTAACATGTGAGCTTTGTTTGTGCATGTGCTACGCTCCTTACCTGTTGTAATTAATAGTGTTCGCACAAATAGATGTGCAATACTACATTGTACCGTTGATGTTCAATATAAAGAAAAACCCATATATATTACGGTATTTTTTAATTACTATGCCATAGAGTCTGTTTTTAGAAATTTACCTAACCCAGCCTTAACAAGCGCTTTATACAAAGGCAAGCCAATGATATACATCACAGCAGCTTCGCCAACACCTGTGGCAATAACGCCAAACACGTACATCGCAGCATAAGATGCGTCCAAAGAAATCTCTGTAAAAGGGATGGTATAAAAACCAATACCCGCAAGTATAAATGGAAGATATGCAGGAACAATAAAAGCATTTGCTACAACTGGTCCCAAAAGTGCCAGTAGAGGCTTTTTTCTAAAATGCCAGGTAAACCAAGCACCAATCAGCGTTGCAAGCGAGCCAAAAACAACGTCGAGCAATCCTAAAATACCAGTTGCTGAAAGCGAAATGTTAATAAGATTTGCCAAAACACAACCAACAGTTAAGCCTACAACTGCCTCGGGACAAAAAAGAGCCAGAACGCAAAGAGCTTCCGAGACTCTAAATTGAACAGGACCCCAGGCAAATCCCGAAAAAACGCTTAAAACTACCAGCGTCATTGCTCCGTACAACGCCGCAACTGTTGCAATTTTTGCAGCTTGTTCTGCACTCATGCTTTTATGCAACACGGTCGCGTCTAAACAACCATCGCATGCAGGGGTTTTCCCAAGACCCTGTTCGTGTGCAGATGTAAGAGGTTCTGAATTATTTGTATTCATCACCACGACCTCCTAAATTGGGTTTTATATGCGTTTTAACATTGTAACGGTTTTGGCAGGCATATAAGGTCTTAAGTGATTAAATTTTCTGACAAGAATAAACATGCTGACCGTGCATAATTTATACACATCTTCTTATAAATATTCGTAAAAACGTATAAACTTGAATGTGTTGCTTTTAAAAGATTCCATTGTGTCAAAATATGAATTGAGCGTGAAACACATGGATATATAGTACCATTCATGCACATAGATGTTCTCATACAAGCAAGGAAAGAGAGAGGTATGGAGGCATTTCAAGACCGACTGAATAAAAAAGAGGTTGAGGCAGGTACGCGTATTGCCGACAAACGCGATCATCCAAGCTCAATAAAGTTTTTTCTGATTCTTAATATTGGGCTCATTATAAATGCAGTTGGTATTATGTGTTTTAAGGCGCCTAATCACTTTGCTATGGGCGGTACGTCGGGATTTTCTATTATCTTAGCATATCTATTCCCAAGCCTTCATTTAAGTGCATTTATTTGGGCCGTCAACATTCTCTTAGTTGTTCTAGGGCTTATCTTTTTAGATAAAAAAACAGTTGGTTGGTCGGTATATTCTTCTTTAGCCTTATCAGCTTATGTAACCATTCTTGAGTTTTTTGTACCAATGAGTCAGCCTCTTACTAACGACACCCTGCTTGAACTGGCGTTTGCCGTTATCCTGCCTGCAACAGGAAGTGCTATTGCGTTTAATATTGGTGCCTCAACAGGTGGAACCGATATTCTTGCTATGATTCTCAAAAAATATACTGCCGTAGAAATTGGCAAGGCACTCATGATTGTCGATGCTGTTATTGTTGCGATTTCGGCATATTTATTTGGACCGCGCATTGGCCTTTATTGTATTTTAGGACATATTGCCAAGGCTTTTGTGGTAGACACCGTAGTTGAAAGCGTAAGTATTAAAAAAGTCTGTACCATTATCAGCAAAAATCCCGACAGGGTTCTTAATTTCTTGGTAACACAGCTCCACCGAACTGCAACGGTTAGAAAAGAATACGGTGGGTTTTCAGGTAAACCAGAAATCGAACTGGTAAGCGTGCTCACAAGAAGAGAAGCAGCAAAGTTGCTTATCTTTTTACGCGAAAATGATCCAGACGCTTTTACCACTATTGTTAATACCACCGAAATCATTGGCCATGGATTCAAAGGGTTTTGATTAGGTGAAGCCCTAACGATCTCATGAGAATGCGTTAGGGCTTTTTATCCAAGTAAGTTATTGAGCGTTTTTTGCAGTGCTTTGTAAAAGTTTAAGATAGCTTTGAGCAAGCTGGTTTGTCAAGCTTGAAGAGTGGTCTTTGTCTATTACAACGCCGTACTCATCAGACACTAAAAACACTTCAGATACTTCTGCTTGCCTACTCTGAACCTCATTAAGCAAGTTTTTATCCTTAATAACGCGTATGCCAAGAGTTTTAGCAAGATCAAGCAGCAGCGAAGTAACGCCGTTAGGTTGCTCGATGTCTTGTGCACACCATAAAAGGGTGTCTGCACGCAAAGCCCACAAGCTCTCGGGTGCAACATGCGTAATGTTAGTCTCATCTTGCGCGCTTTGAGCACGAGCACAAAAGGTGGATCTCATCTTGCGCGCTTTGAGCACGAGCACAAAAGGTGGATACATGAGGATGTGCAAGATTTGTATAGGGTCCCACACTCATGGCTGCTTGACCTTTTTCGTCTATAACAAGCATAAGAACACCATTAGGATAACGCTGCGACCCCGAGGCAAGAGTCCACTCTATATGTTGTTTTGCCCACGCCACAAGACGCCTATCAACCTGCCTTCCATTAACCACACGGCGCGATAAAGCGCGTAATAACCTGTTTTCTAAGGGAAGTTGCTGGTTGTAAATCCTCCAACGACAAATGCATGAGGGTTTTTCTAAGATAAATTGATTCATGATTGCCTCGAAATAACACAAACAACGCCTTATTCTAATTCTGTAAATATATAAGCGCGCTCTATAGGTACACAGTCTTACAGTTATGCATAAAGGAAAGGCAAAAATAAACTGGCGGAGAGCTGGGGATTCGAACCCCAGATAGAGTTTGCACCCTATACTCGCTTAGCAGGCGAGCACCTTCGGCCACTCGGTCAGCTCTCCGTTTGCAATGGAAAATATTATCACATAATAACCAATATGTCATCAATACTTATAAGAATAATGAATCACCAAATAAAAATCATGGTTTTGTCCGTGCAAATACTTACTAACTTATGCATATACATGTGTATTTTAGAAAAAAATAAAAATTTTAAATTTTGTTGGCAATTCACGCTTGACAAGTGCGGGCGATAAGACCTGACTTTGGTATCCAACATTCAAAATGGTACTAGTCAAGTAGCTTGATTATACAACTAATCACGAAAGACAGCATACAAACGATTAATAAGGGAGTATGATCGAAATCAGACTCCCTTCCTTTCTCTCACATTTCTCCTTTCCTTACACTTAGCAGTTTGTAATACGTTCAATCTGTTTAGGTGATAAATAATAATTGGTTAGAGGAAGATCAAACATCCGTTCCAATTCTGCAATAAGGGGCGTGAATCTCGTTGTGTTTACATACTTGCTTCCATCTTTTACTACCCTAAACTCCTTGAAGAAACGAAATAGATCGCTTGATGAAAAGTTGTTATTAAGCACCTTAAATTGCAAGATATGCTCACACAATACAGTTAGATAACAGATGAGGAAATGCCCTTTGATACTATCCTCTTTCTGGAGATACACAGGTCGTGCGTCTAAATCTGTTTTCATGACTCTAAAGGACTCTTCTATCCTCCACAGATTGTAATAGATCTCGTACATGCATCTTTCATCCATGTTTGTCTCAGAAGTATGTCCTTTACTTTATGCGTATGTGATCTAAGGATTCTAGTGCTAACTTCTAAAGACGGGATTTTGCAAAACACAAGACCCTTCGCCGTCTGCACTGCATGTCTCGCCTCATGGCAAGCAACTGCAACCGAAGCCACACTCGCCTCATCAAAATTTGCGGGGCTCAGGTGCAAACTATTGTCGCTCGGATTGAAATAATCGCTCAATTCCCCAGTTACCTGGCCTATTGATGTGTGGGGCGAGTCTTCTTGGATAAGTATATCCTGCGCAATGTCTCGGCCGGTGCTGCCAAAAGAAACAGGCACGTTTTGCCAGGTTTTGTACGTGGACTTAATGTAGGCTTGAGCGCCTCCGCCAATAACCATACATACGTCGATAACCAGCATGTAGATGGGGTCAAACCCAAATCCCCACCCATAAGCAAAACCATAACTAAACATATCGTAGCTCCTTGCGATAACTTATGCTTGCAAGTATTGTATCCATTGGACGCAAAATACTCTGCGGATGACACGCATTTATATCTATATCACATATGCGGGAGAAGAATTATTTTTAAAACTTGGAAAGTGGATTGAGACGATGATATACCAGAGAAAAAGAATACTTAATCAGCGCGGGTGACCTGCAAAACAAGCTACAAAACAGTAAAAAACACGCCTCAAGATGAATAAGAATAAAATGCTGTAAAGATATAACGCCATGAATATGGGACAATATACATAGAACACGCCATAAAGCCACATCGTCACAAAATGGGACGAACCTCGAAGAAAGTGCGTCCCTAACTTTCGAATTGCGATACAAGCACTGCGCAGCACATAGCATGTAGTACGAACATCCTGGATAGGCTCGTCTTATCATGCAGATTAATCACGTACATATCAAATCTTACCTCTGTGCAGCTTCGCACAATGCGTGATCAAAATCGCTGATAAGATCATCCGCGCCTTCAATACCACAAGAAAGGCGGAACAAATTATCCGATATGCCCTGTTCAGCCCGTTCTTCAGGAGAGAGACATGCATGAGACATGGTTGCAGGATGAGACAAAATACTTTCAACACCACCAAGACTCACGGCAAGAACTGGTATCTTCAAAAAATCGAGGAATGCAGAGCTATCAAGCGAGCGAGCGAGTGTAAACGACAAAACGGCTCCACCGTTTGCAGCCTGTTTGAGCTGGATATCGCTCATGGGATGCGTGGGTAGTCCAGGATAAAATACCTTATCAATGTAGCACGACTCCAACATATATGCAGCTATATGAGATGCATTCGCTACAGACTTTTCCATGCGGAGAGCCATCGTTTTCATTCCTCGTAGCACAAGCCATGCATCTTCAGTACCAAGAATCGAACCTAAATTCTTTTGGTAGAGATTCATTTTATTATAAAGATCACCATCATTTGTTGCTACAATACCCGCTACTACATCACTATGACCATTAATAAATTTTGTGGCACTTTCGATCACCACATCAACACCGCAAGCAAGAGGATGCTGATACAACGCAGTCATAAAGGTATTGTCGCACGCGGTTAGAATATCATGCGACTTTGCAAGCTCTACCACCTTGCCAATATCAGTAACTTTAAGCAGAGGATTTGAAGGTGTTTCAATATAGATCAGTCTCGTATTGGGACGAACCGCCTGTTCAAGCGCCTCAAGAGACGACATATCAACAAAAGTTGCTTCAATACCGAGATTCGACAAGATGTATTTTGCACATTGGAAAGCGCCCCCATATACTTCATTGGGCAAAATAATATGATCGCCAGCATTTACCAACAGTAATACGGTAGAAATCGCTGCCATGCCCGATGAAAACACCAGCGCGTGCAGAGCACCCTCAAGAAGACATATGCCCTTTTCTAATGCGTCGTTGGTAGGATTTCCAAAACGCGTATAGGTATAGAGTTGTGTATCCGATTGCAAGCAGTGTTGCGCAAAGGTTGAACATTGGTATTTTGGAATTGATACAGCACCTGTATAGGGATCAACAACAGGATAATTGTGTAAAAGCTTTGTATTTATATCCACAATAGCACTACTCCTTTGTATTTGTGTGAGGGAATAGGGACAAACGTTTCACACCCACGCAAGAACAGAAAAAGCCTTGCAGTGCCAGTTTGTTCCTGCTGAATGCATATGCCTTTTTTGCGCAGAGATCACGGTGACCATAAGCACGCACACTTCAAAACTACTGCGCGCAAAGACGTGCAAGCGCAACAAGTGCATCGATGTAGATTATTGCAGCGCCTGCAAATGATGTCTTTGACAATCTTTCGTCTTCCCGATGACCATACGAATGTTCCAGCGGAAAACCAGGTCCAAAACTAATACAATTAGAAAAATATTTAGCATAGGTAGTGCCTGCAATATCAAGTGGCTCAACATCCTCCTTATCTGGGCAATGTTCGTGACAATAGCTGTGGTAGGCATGCTGTACAGCCTGTATGACAGGATGATCATCAGAATAGACATATCCATTCCCTATATGTTTTCGAACCAATGCATCAGAAGGAATCTCCAGAAGACGCATGACTTGAGCAAGAGTCTTGGCTGCATCGAGCTCAATAGGAATACGGCTATCAAACGTAAGATTTACATATTCGCCTACATCTTCGATGAATGTAGGATTAAACGCAATCTCACGGGTACCAATGGGCACTATCAAAGTAGCAGCTTCTGCGCGAAAATAACGCATCCACGAGCTCACAAGCGAATTTGTGTCACTCGCTAAATCATCGAACATTTTAATAATGGCATTTTCTCCCACAGAATAGTCTGCTGAATGTGATGAAATGCCCTGGTACTTCATGATGGTTCCTGCATGTTCCATCCATGCACTATTGGGAATCACATTACCGCAAATGCCGCCTTGCATATGTGCCAGCTTCGAACCAAGCGAGGATTTTGCAAGCTGAAAGGTGACATTTATAAGACCTTTTTCTGAACGAATATAGGGAAATTTCGCATCGGGAATAATGCCGTAACAAGGCATTTCTTCGCCCATTTCGATGTATTTTTTCATACATCTACAATCTGTTTCCTCATCGCATCCCACAATGAGTCGAATTCTATAATCTTGGTGCAGGTGCTCTATGTATTTCAGCGCATAAAGCACCTGCACAATGGAGCATTTATCATCAACCACGCCGCGGCCATAGAGATGCGTCGCATCTTCATCCCCAAGAGGATTATGCTCCCACTGATTTGGAACGAAAGAAACGGTATCTAAGTGCGAAATAGCCGCTACCAACGGACGTGTCTCATCACCTATTTCGACCCACATATAATGGTCGCCCTGCCTATGGAGCCGCGTAAACCCCATAGCTCGCACTTTGTCTACCAGCTTGTTCAAAGCAGCATGGATAGGAGCTCCGTAGGGGAACTCATCATCTGAAGGAACTCGCACTGTGTTCCACGAAACTATCTCCAACAGGTCGCAAAACATCTGTTCTTGTTCTAGTTCAACAAAACTTGTGCTCGTCATTGACTGACTCCATAACTCTACTCATGATTGACTATCTTTATTAAATTTCTGAGCGTACGTGCTGAGCAACAAAACGAATACGCTCATATGTAATATCAGTAGGAAGCGTACAATCTGCCCCAAGGATAAAGGGTTTATCCCCCATGCTCGTGGTAATGGACGCAAGTTTTTTAAGCATGTCATCTTGAGCGCCATCCACAAGCTCGCCCGATCGATCATCAAATCCACCCAGCGCTACTGCGTGCGGAAAAAGAATACTGGCGTCGGGCATCTTATGCGCATTTTCGTGTACTGCCCAATTCACTACATCCGCAGGATAGTCCATAAACCGTTCAAGACGAACATCTGGTTTGCACATGTGCAAGAACAACTTTTTGTTTTGAAGCGCAGAAAGGAGCTCAACTTCAGCAGACTTGAAGTACGTTTCAAAGAATTCATCACTGAAACGATTTGCCTCTCCTCCAAGCGCTGCATAATACACACCATCAACTTCAGACTCTTCAGAAAGTTCAAGCATATGATAGACATTCTCTGCAGTAGCTTTTACTGCATCCATAAAAGCGCGAGGATTTTCTTGTGCGTGCGCCTGCATAATCTCTGGCGACTGAGTATATGAATACCCTGATGAGTGAGAGAGCGAAGCCACTAAGCCGTGCACAGTAGCTATGGTATAGTGGCTATCGCCTATATGTTCAAGAACACGAGCTAAAATCTCTCGCTGGGCACTAAAATGCTGATCTGTTTGAGGGAGCACACGAATTGAGGACCATTCTCCAGGATTCATAACAGGAGCAGCACGGCGAAACTCATTCTCATTCATGATCTTTACTATGTCGAGATCACACGCACGGGCAAAATCAACGTGTGCCTGCACCTGGCTTTTTATGCCCTTTTCATTGACCTCTTTAGGAAAATGAAGCCAGAACGCAGATGGTGTATAGGCATAGGGTTTGCCTGCAAGAAGCGCTTGCACGTTTTCTTTTTTATTCAGATGTGTGGCTTCATTCGCGACCTCGTGCGTGGTATTACACGCAACCCCTGTCTGATCTATAGTTGCATTCTTATGCGTGTAAATTTGTGATTGCATATCTGATTGCATATTATCTCCTACAAAACCCCAATGAGTGCACCGACCAACGAAACGGCTGTGAGGATAAGCATCAGTGTACCGAGAGAAGTTTTCTTATATTTAAGTGCCCAAAAAACGCTCAACACAGCAATGAGAGGAAGGATTCCAGGAACAATCTTGTCAAGAGTTGCCTGAACATTAATCTGTGACCCTCCCGCTACAAACTGTAAGGTAGTCGAGAGTTTAATCATAGATGCAGACAAAGCACCCATCATAATCATACCGAGCATGCTTGCTGTTTGAATAATTCTTGTGATTCTTCCATCGTTAAGTACACTCACAATTGATTTCTTACCCTGCTCGTATCCCGTATGTACGAAGAAATATCCCAGGCAGAAGTGCAAAACGCTGAAGGTAACGATGAATGCAGCACCAATCAAATTGCCCGATACGGCAAATGAAGCTGCTAGGGAAAAGAAAATCGTTTGGAGAGTACCAAAGTCGAGAGAGTCACCAATTCCTGCCAAAGGACCCATAAGTCCCGTTTTGGTAGAGGTAATCACCTCATCAGGAATCTTTTCACCGTGGGCTTTCTGCTCTTCAAGCGCCAAAGATGACCCTATAACCAAGGCTCCCCAAATTGCTTGCGTATTAAAGAATGCGAGATGACGTTTAAGAGCAGCCTTGAGATCTTCTTTATCTACATACAGCTTCTTGAGCGCAGGAGCCATGCTTGCCGCAAAGGCGAGTGCTTGCATTCTTTCAAACGAGTTAGAAAGCTCAGCGGTCCACCACCAGCGTAGATAAGTTTTCGTCACGTCAGATTTAGTAAGTTTATCTTGTGCGTTCATGATATACCCCCCTAGCCTTTCAACATTGCCTTGATGGCATCTTCATTTGATATTCTCGTTGCGTGTGATGAGCTACCCTGAGAATTGTCTGCATTTGAAGCATTTTGATTACCCTCACCAATGCCACCCATGTACATGATGACGAGCGCTGCACACAAACCGAAAATAGCTACGCCAATATTGGTAATACCAAAATACTTGACCATAAAGAAACCAATGATAAAAAGGGGCATATATTGTTTTTTGCCGATCATATAGATTGTGGTAGCAAAACCAAGAGCAGGTAATAAGCCACCCATAACTTCCATACCATGCAGGAGCCATTGCGGAATTACGGTAAGAGCACTATTTATAACTCCTGCACCGTAATAATTCGCAATAAATACGATTGGAAAACGGATGATAAAACCAAAGATGAAAGAATAGAGAGTGGCGGCTTTCCAAATTCCTTTGATATTTACGTCCTCTGCATACTGATCGGCTTTGTGCACCAAAAACGCATTACCATAGCGACGAATATTATTTACAAAGACACCTACAATACCCACGGGCACCGCAATACTTACCGCCATATCTATAGACATATTGCTCATCAAAACTAGCGGCACAGCAATGAGCGCAGCCAAAGCTTTGTCCGAAGGAATATTGCCTCCTGGCGCTACCAGACCAAGGTAGATGACTTCGATACTTCCTCCTGCAGTAATCCCCAAAATAGGATCACCCCAGATAAGGCCCAGTACAAAGCCTATGAATGTAGGTGATTTAAGTGTTGAAAAGAGTGTATAGCCTGCTAAACTAGCTGCAAACCAATACCACAAACCTGTAATAGTGGCCATTACAAGTGCATTTCCCATAGTTCTCACTCCCTCTAATCGTGTAGTTTTTTGAGCGCTTCAGCAAAACTTATGCCTTTTTCTTCAGGAACAACTTGAAGCGAAATAGCTGTGCCTTGTGAAGCAATATCCTTGAGGAGCTGTACATCATATTTAGAAAGACATACCGCAGTAAATACCATCTGACGGTTGTCATTATCGTTAGGAATGCCGCCTAGCTGGAGATTCTCAAGCTTGAGCCCCTGAGCGGTAGCAGCGTGGACAGCTTCAACATTTCTAAACAGCAAGAGTATATTTCCCTTGGGTAGCGTATTGTGCTGGTATGCGTAGGCAACAACTTTGGTTGGCACAACAAATACCTCAACGCCATTGGGAGCAGCTTGCTGATAAATATCTACCATGTAGCTATCTTTGCTCATTTCATCATCAACAATAAGTATGGTGCTAGCATCAGCTCTTTTGAGCCATTTTGTAACCACCTGACCATGCATGAGGCGATGATCTACTCGGGCAAGTGTCACTTTACCGTCAGAAAATCTAAGGTCTTCATGAGAAGATTGAGAAGAGGAAGGATAGGTGTGAAAATCTCCTGTATCGTCAGAGCCTAAAATCTGCGCTTTTCCTACTTCAAGCGCCAAACGATAGAGCTCTTCGAGCGAAAGCTCATGCTGCTTATCAATCGCCTCAAGAAGCATCATAGCGTTAAGACCACTGATTACCTTGTAGTTGAGACCATCATGAAGATGCTTCATAGCGAGATTATACGGCGTACCTCCTACGAAGTCGACAAAAACAAGGCTGCCTTCTGCTTGGAAATGCTCAAGTTTCTCCACGAAAGTTCTCTCGAAATCATCACTATTATCACCTTGTGCAAGAGTGAGTGTTTCTAAAGAAGTTTCCCCCGTCACAGTCTGCACGTTGTCTCTAAATCCTAGGGCAAGCGTGCCATGCGTTGCAACGATTATTTTAGCCATCCTTACCTCCAATCATGAGTAACTAGCCAACAACACTGTGTAAATAAGAATAAAGCAAGGCATGCGGCTTATTAATGAAACATACATAAGCTGTAATCGCTTTCTTATTCTGTAATGATTTACATCAAAGGAATCGTTCAAAGGCATGCGCGTACGGCGATGAAAGCAAGGTGTATAACCTGCGTCCCATAACAAACTGCCGATTTCTCGACTAATCTTTATGATTAATAAGAGCGTCAAAGAACAGAGTCGCAACTACAAAGAACACGCCATTGATATCAGTGTAATTGCCTCTAAAAAGATTAAACACAAAGGTCTTATCTGCAAGCAATTCCAGACTACTATGGTTCTTGCCAATAATGGCAATTGTTGGCACTCCATTTTTTCTCAGATAGGTTGCGTTTTCAAGCAGACTAATTGTTTCACCACTTAATGAGATAAAAATTGCAATATCTTGTGTCGTTAGACATCGTGCACAGGCGCGTAGCTCGTCACTATCGTTTCTTGCATTAGCAATAATTCCACTAAATGTGAGGTCGCGCGCTAAACTTTGGCAAAAAGAATAAGTTCTCCCCTGTCCAAAAAACTCAACACGTCGCGCCTGTCTCAAAAGAGAGAGCATTTTTTGGGCTTCAGCCTCATCGATGGAATACAACTGAGTGCTAATCGCTTTCACTATGGTATCGGTATATTCGACAATTGCTTTGGATTTTGGCGCGGTACGTGGTGTTTTGTTTTTTCGATATTGAAGCACCTGATAGCGAAACTCTTGAAACCCGCTGTACCCCAACTTTTGGCATGTTCTGGTAATGGTAGCTGTAGAAGCAAACACTCTACCTGCAAGTTCTTTCATGCTTAATTCTTCAAGAGTGCTAGGATGAGCAATGATGTAGTTGACGATCTGATTTTCCAAATCTGTGAGATTCTTTCGATTGGAAAGTAACTTAGAGATAAGCACCGACATCGAGATTCCCTCCTACCATGCACTACCATGCACTACCATGCTCCTAACAGTTGATTATAGCAACTCCACCCGATTCTCCTTTACGGTAAGCCCCATTTCGCCTTGTAGCAGGCGTCTAAGATCGGCACCAACCATATCGAAACGCCACGAACTCGTAAGCTTGCACGAGCTGTCGCCTTTCAGAAACTTGAGCAAATCCTCGCGTGTTGCGATGAGCTGCGTTGCAATCGAAGCCTTTTCTCTCATATCCTAAATGATTAGGTAATGAGTTTTTAGCACCTGAAGCACTCGAAAGATCCTGCTATGGTCAGGGTAAGAGATGTTCTGTGTACTATTGTGACCCCTTACAGTCCCAACAAAAGGGTGCTTGCGAGAAAAACCATGTAGAGATCAGAAAATTACTTGATAAGCGCTTAAAGGTTTCTTTTGACAAACTTGATGTGATAGATGTATCTCATCTTATGAGTCATGTAAATTCAGGACCAAGAGCTTCTCTTTGTAATAAGACGCCTGTTGAGATGTTTCGATGGCTCTACCAAGACACAGCAGGTCTCATTCTGGAAACGTTTGGTATAGAACATATTTCTTATGATGAACTCATCCTCAAACCAGAGATGTTCAATCTTGAAAGAAAAGAGGGGGGGGGATGGATCCTTTACTCTAATAAAAGTTAAACAATATTAAATATCTAATAATTTAAGCTGTTTCACTAAGTCTTAAACCTTAGACAAATGGTTGGATAAACTTGTCTCAAAACTTAAGTGAACACCTAAGAAGCCCATAATTAAGCTGGAAAAATGTAAAACGTCTTATTAATAAATCAAATAATTTAGATAAGTTGATCAAAAAAACGTGCTACTAACTCCTGTAACCTCAAGTGTTCTACTTACTTTTATAATCAACCGTTTTGACCATACAAACACACGCTAACTTATGCATATACATGTGTATTTTAGAAAAAAAATAAAAATTTTAAATTTTGTTTGCAATTCACGCTTGACAAGAACGTGCTATAAGAGCATTATACTAAGAGTACACAACGCGGCGTTACCTCAGCTGGATAGAGGGTCTGACTACGAATCAGAACGTCATAGGTTCGAATCCTATACGCCGCACCATTTGAATTTTTACAGAGTCGTCTAGCGGCTCTTTTTTTTGTAGAAAAACTTCGAAGTATACTACAACTTACCAACTTCCAACTTGTTGAACGCGCGTCCGGTGCACACGTATTTTATAAGTTTATATATAAATTTGCCTCTTCAATTCCATAGCTTATACACACAAGGCATACTCATCACAAAAATTATATAGAACACTTGTTTGTTTTTTCAAAAATCTGTCGTACAATAATACAAAGCCACAGCAACAAAAGAGGTTGTTATGATAACCCAAGGTATTCTTTATAAAAATTGCCAAAACGGCCGCAACGTGCGCGCATATCTGCAAAAACAGTCAGATGCATATGAAATTGTTGAATATATAGACGAATACGATACACTCAACCATCACAAGACAAGCACCACCGCAGTCAAACAAAAGCTCACCAAGGTGCTCAAGTTTCCTCAAAGTGCACAGTCTCGCATTTATCTTGCCTTGCAAAAAATATGGTCGCAACATTTAAAAGAGCAACCACAAGACAGTAACTTTTTTACCCTTGAGTTGTTATCTGCATACAACGCGCAGTCAGATTTATCTATGCTTTTAGAAACAATATTTGCTTTCAAAATGTTTACTATAAAGTCGTTTAGTACATTTCTCAATAATATAAATGTTGTTTGTTCATATGCAGAAATAGACTCAAACATTATTACATATATACCCTCGCATACTTAGAGTGCGCTGTTGGTGCGCACAATCTAAAACTACACGAGGGTACAAAAATGCTGTTAATACACAAAAGCTTATGCAAGCTCGGCAAAATCACGCAACATCATAGCTTCTGCTGCTATGAGTTTTTTCAGCGAAGAAATCGACTGAGATTCGTTGGGTGAATGTGCATTTGCCTGAGGGTCTTCTGGACCTGTTACCAAAACTTGATACTTGGGGAACATTTCACATAAATCAGGAATAAAAGGAATTGATCCGCCCTGACCTTGATTGATAGGCTGTGTTTCAAATGCGTCTTCCAATGCTTGTTCTGCTATTCTGCTCACTTCACTGTGCGCGTCCATTGCCCAACCACGACCCTTATCCACAGGTGTCCATGATACATGGCTGCCAAATGGAGCATTTTGCACCATGAACTCTCCGAGTGCTTTTTGTGCTTGTTCGGGGTCTTGCGATGGTGCTGTGCGCAGCGATAGTCTAAATTTGGTAGAAGGAGAAATTACATTAAACGACCCTTCTACAGGATGTGCATCAAAACCAATAACCGTAACAGCAGGCTTTACCCACAAACGAGAAGCGAGAGAGTCAGAGCCAGCCAGCTTGACACCAGACAACACACCACCGTCGACTCTAAATTGTGCCTCGTCAATATCTTGTTGCAAACCGCCCACCACTTCTTGAGACTCCACACCAGGAACCACTAGGTTGCCTTCGGCGTCATACATGCGTGCAATAAGCATGGCAGCAAGTGTATGAGAGTCAAGAATTGGACCTCCAAATGCACCTGAATGGCGAGGACTATCCATAACACGTAGTTCAACATCAATATTGGTGTTTCCGCGCAAAGAAGTTGTAAGACTAGGGATTTCTGCCGACCAATTACCCGAGTCGGCAACTATCATAATATCTGCATCAAAAAATTCTGGATGATCTTTTACAAAGGGGATAAAACTATCGGACCCCATCTCTTCTTCACCCTCGATGAAGAAACGGATATTTACACCAAGTTTTTCACCCAAAATACTCAATGCGCCTAAATGAATGGCAATGCCCGAGCCGTCGTCTGATGCACCACGGCCATACAAACGATCTCCTTTAATGGTCCCTTTAAAAGGATCGGTCTGCCAAACACCATCTTCATTAGGAGCAGGTTGAACGTCGTGATGTGCGTATAGAAGTACAGTTTTTGCAGATGGATCAACAATTTTAGAACCCACAACTTCCCACGCACCGGGAGTACCGTCAGCATTGCGCGATTGAATCACTTGAGCATCCACACCCACACGCGTAAGCTCGTGCGCCACAAACTCGGCGTCTTCCTTCATGTGAGATGCGGTAATACCTTCAGCGGAAACTGCTTTTTTTTCGATTTTCCTCATAAGAAAATCAAGCGCGGTATCCAAATATTCACCCGCCTGTTGTGATATTTCCTGATTGGAAAGTGACATACTTCCTCCTTGCGCAAAAATCGTTACGTACCATACTATTTATCAGTGTAGCTGATATCTTTGTAAAAGACCTCAAAAACTAAAGAATGTTACATGTTAATAATTTATAGATATAGTCGCTTTGCGCATAACCACTTATATATAGGTACAATAAACACAAGACACCCACGGTTAGCTCTTGTGAGACAGTTGGTTTATAGATGACTAAACACAAACACATATCAAGTTTTACCTACCAAAATTTAGATTTTGAAGGGCGTATGGAATACAGAAAACGCAAGAGAGCGTTGTCCAAAATAAGCAAGGTATTTCGGATTTTTGTCATATTTGCGGCTGTAGCGTTTGTAGGAGCTGTGTTATACACGCTCAACACAACAAAAACCATTCAAATTGAGTCTACTCTTACACCTCCTGGTACATCTAACGGCTACATAATTGATCCTTTAGCCACCGCACATCACGCAAGTGGTACATATCGCTCAAAATATAGATATGTCTACGATATAACGCACCGTAAAGAAGTTATTAACGACGACGCAGACGTGGCATGTGCACCTGCGTCACTGGTAAAGCTGATGACTATTTATACCGCACTACAGCACATACAGTCCTTAGACCAAGTAGCTCCCATAGACAAAGAAACATTTCAGCACTTGCTCGACGAAAACGCATCTATGGCAGGGTTTGTAGCCGATGAACAAACAACATATAAAGACCTTCTCTATGGAACACTATTAAGGTCGGGAGGCGAATGTGCTACCAACTTAGCAATACATACAGCTGGCTCTGTAGACGCCTTTGTAAAAGAGATGAATGATAACGCACATAAACTTGGATTAAGTGCAACTCATTACACCAATCCAACAGGTCTGGATGATCCAAATCAAATAAGTTGCGCAGCAGATGTTGTAAAAGTGTTCAACGCATGTTTGCAAGACAAAAGGTTCAAAGAGATCTTAACCGCTCAAGAATACACGTCTTCAAAAACAAACCAACACCCTAAAGGCATCACCATGAAAAACAACATTCTTTCTCATATAACACCTGAGGAACAAAATGGTTTTAAGATACTTGGTGGTAAATCTGGAACCACTGATAACGCAGGTTTATGCTGGGTAACACTTGTAACCAAAAATAATGTTGATTACATTGTCTGCGTTATGGGCGTTGCGTTTCAAGACATCAATGACCCTGGCCACGGACAAAAAGATGACACGATCCAGCTCATCAATGAGCTGCCGTAAGCAGACAAACATCACCAATGAGTGCCCACTCCGCGCACTGTCGTTAGGTTAGTTGCCAAGTAAAACAAAAGTGAGTCCTTAGCCAAATGAGCAACTAGTCAGATAAATTTACCTCACTTTTAAGCGCGCACACTGTTTCTGAACGTCCATAACCTTCGTAATAATTACAGGTGGACATCGTCATAACATGCTTTAACCGAGGAATGATCTGATCTGCATCAGCACGACGCGTAACGGCTTTTTGTAAGCGTTGTTGTAGATAATCATGAAATTCTTGATCATTAGCGAACGAAAGTTTACGAACGTCAAGATCTTCGGGTTGCGTGTAATACACAAATAGCGGTTCAAGCTCATACGCTTTTTTTTCAGTTACATACCAAATAGTTTTTATTTTGTTAAATTTATCCTGATCATTGAGCAAAAAGAAGTGATAGAACATGGTGCCATCTTTTAAGTGATGGCCATATAAAACTGTTTGATAATCCACAAGCCCAGGTTCTTTGTTATCACAGTCCATGAATACCTGTCCACCGATAGTCCATTTGCCTTCGGCGTTGTGCCTTAAATACCGCTCATTATCAGTTGTATGGTAAACCGGGTAATTAACAGGAGTTCCTGGCATTTGCAGCCATCCAACAACGTCTGAGTTAATAGCCTTAAGACCAGCCCAATCAACTTCAGGAGCTCCATTAGTTTCATCTCCATTGTTGTCGGTTTGAGCGTCGGGGATAGTTGCGTATTGCGCCAATTTGCTGTTAGTTTGACTTTGGTCATAATAACACCATTGTGTATAACCATAGTAAGCGCCACCTGCAAGCATAAGCAAAAAGCCAACAACAATCAAAATGGTTGACAAGTAATCTTTGAAGTTTTTCTTCTTGGTTTTATGCTTGGAAACAAGTGAACTGTACGCGTTTTGTTCTGGCTGATACGGCAGTGGTTTTTGAGGTAAATTATTTGATTTCATTTGTGCTTGAGGGCTATGCTTACCCATGTTGACCTCTATCTATAAAGCGTTTTTACTTGTTATAGCAAGCGTTGGATAATGACTTTGTGCGCGATGCAGCTTTTGACATTATACCCCAAGAGCACATGTGTTCATACTTCACACACGCACGCAAACACACGTTTTAGCTTATACTGATATACAGATACAATAGTTGACATTCTTGTCATCATTTTTTAACACGTTATACAACTCGTTTAAGGAGTGTTTAGTATGAAAACGCAATATCTAGAATCAGATTACGATGTATGTACCACCAAAATAGACAACAACGACTTTACAGCTATTTTCTCTCAAAAGTCTGGATACATTCCACGTGTAGCAGCGGTACACGATTTATGTGGCTATGGAAAATGCTCATTAGGTGTTGCAATTCCTTTGTTGTCGGCAGCTGGATGCGATGTGTGCCCTGTTCCTACGTCGCTCTTTTCGGCTCATACTAAGTATGAACATTTTTATATGCACGACACAACGTCGATGCTTGAGTCTTATCTAAATGCATGGGAAAAAGAAAAGGTTGAGGTAGATGCAATATATTCTGGATTTTTAGGTGACGCTGAACAGGTGAGGACTATACAAAGACTCTACACTATGTTTCCTCACGCACTACGCATTGTGGATCCCGTAATGGGCGACGGCGGTAAAAGCTACCCAACATACACCAAAGACCTCTGTTGTGCTATGAAAGAACTTGCGCACGATGCCGATATCCTAACACCCAATCTTACTGAAGCAGCCATCTTAACAGACACAGAATATGAAGGACAAAGTCCATCTCCTGAATATGTAAAACACATGCTTGAAGCTCTTGGATCATATCACGCGAGGTATATAGTCTTAAAGGGTATCGAAACGGCTGATGGTAAGATTATTAACTTTGTAGCCAACAAACACGCGCACGTTGTTAAAGTTTCTCAAGAAAAGCTCAACGTAAGCCTACATGGAACGGGAGATTTATTTGCAAGCTGTATTTTAGCTTGTTGTATGAACGGAAAAGATATCATCAAAGCAACCGAATTTGCAGGCAATTTCGTATGTAAAGCTATTGCCATCACTCAAAAACAGCCCGACTGGCAAATGCGTGGAGTGAGTTTTGAGTCTTTGCTTGGCGATGTAACGCAACTGGTGTTATAGAGTAACAACATAACAAGCATGCATGGTAGTTTAATGCCATGCATGTTTAATTGCGGATTTCGCATGCATATGCTTATCTAAAAGTTATCGCTTTACCAATTCAGCCGCTGTTCTTAAGCGTGTACATGCTTAAGAACAGCGGATTTATATATACAAACAATACGTGCTATGTAGTGCGCGTTCCGCGGTTTTAACGAGCGGATGCTACACTGTTTGAGTTATCAACTGCAACACTAGATCCTTCAGATGCATCTTTATCTGATTCTTGGGAACTGGAAGCAGAATTACTTGAGTCTTTTGTTGTAGCGGACGTATCTTTTTTGTTTTTCGTATCACCTGTAGAAGATTGAGGTGCACCCGTGTGATCTTCAGCTGATTTACCCGAAATCCCATTTTGAGAAGACTTGTCCTTGGTAGTATCAGCGACATCTTGATCTACTGTTCCAAAAACCTGACCAATGATAGTACTTGGGGTAAATGAGGACGTGATATTGGTTCGTAATTTATCGGCAATTTCTTTGTCGACGCCTTTAATGGTGCAATGGAAACGAACTCCATTATCAGTTGTTGTTTTTGTCCAAATAAACGTCATAAGCGTTCGAGGTGCCCCTTGGGGAGGGAGTATACCAAACAGGTTAGAGTGTTGCAGTTTATTATCTTCGTTAAAGTACACCTGAACATGGTAAATTACGGTATTTATATTAGGATTGAGCAACGAATTAATAGAGAGGGCAGCTGCTTGAATTTGAGAACCAGCAAAGACTTCAAGCAAATCTTTAGAGGTTGTGTCGGTAACTGTAACCTCTATACGATGTGTGTTTTCGTCGGCTTCTTCAACAGAAAAACGCTCGGGGAATTGAGTAAATCCGTTACCCCATTCAACGCCTCCGCTCATAGCAGAACCAACCGCTTTAACCGACACCTCAGTTGCAAGATTTGCCGTGCTATTGCGTCTAATAACACCTATTGCAACCTGTGAAGCAATAACTAAAACAAAGAAAATAGCTACAAATGAAACAGCGGTTATTGCAATAACGCGTTCGATATTAGAGCCTGATGGGTCATCTGTCGATAAAGGGTCAACTGCAACAGCATTTCCAAACCGACGACGCCGAGCACGTTGCTTTTTTGCCGTTTCAGCGTTGGTATGACCTGTTTCATCTACCGTGGCAAATAGTATTTCAGCGTTCTTTGCATCCAAAGCATGACATTGAACGCGTGCGATTTCTCTTTTTTTTCTCATGAAAAATCTCCGTACTAAAACCGACAATACCTACTATTCAACAGAATTTTGCGAGGTTAAACGATGGGAAACAGCATCACAGATAAGAGCTCCCACCACTGTTTTTGCGTCCTCAATCCTACCATCTAATACAGTATTGATAAATTCGTGTAAAGGCACAAGTTCCGTGCGAACAAACTCATCCTGATCAGGATGAGGCGTTTCTTGTGTAAGACCAGTTGCCATATAGATACGTACTAATTCATCGGAAAAACCAACAGCAGAAGCTATTGTGGTAAGGAGTGCCATATTTTGTGCAACCATACCTGTTTCTTCAAGTAATTCCCTTTGTGCTGCTTCAAGAGGATCCTCGCCAAGTTCCAGTTTACCAGCGGGTATTTCCAGGGTAATTCTGTCAAGTGAAGGTCGGTATTGTCTTACCAAACAAATAGACCCACTATTGGTAAGCGCAACAACAGCTACAGCACCAGGATGCCTAACAATATCACGTTCGCCAATACTTCCATTGGGGAGTTTAACTTGCATTCTTGATACGTTAAAAATAAGTCCATTAAAAAGCGTTGACTCTTCAAGGGGATATTCAAGTAAGTCTGTATCACCAAGAGCTTGTTTTGAGGCGCGTGTAATGCTTGTTTTTTTACATTTATCAGCGGTAGAATCGCTTTTTTGTGTACGTTTTGGCATAATACTACCCCTCTTCTTTATAAGCGCCTCTCACCCTAAAATATGCTTTTGTAATGCATACGGTTTTATAATAGCGAAAATTAGCTTATACGATTGATTTATCATAACGAAACCACATGACATAAGCGGTTTTAGTGGTTAGCATATTATGCGGTGACCACACAATGAGGCGTAGATTTATAAATAGCTATTCTCCCGCGAGAAAAGATGAAAATTGCTGTGCAGTAATATATGCAGCCGGTGTATAACTTACGCCCACAGTACCTACGCCAAATAACTTGGTTGTAGAAGGATTGGTATTAACAATACCTGCTCCGTGAGATTCAAATTCATTGGTATCAAGTGGCTTTTCTAATGTGCTCAAGAGCCGCGGCGCACCAGAGCTGATTTCAACATAAGTTAAAGGACCAACCTGATGACTATACAAACTCATCTTGCGCACCAATCTACCTGCTAATATATGCAGTTGAGATGCACTACAAAGCTCATTTGGTAAACCTTCGTCACTCAATGTAAACATACGACGCACGCCAAATGCACGTGCTTTAAGTGCTTGCGCGCCAAGAATAATGCTTCCATATGGTTTGGAAGACACTTTTGTTAAGTCGGCGGCTTGAGGAGGAAGAATCATCGCTATTTTAGTAGTGTTTGCGAGGGTTACTGCTTGTTTGCATGCTTGATCCACTTCTAAACCATTATCACGATCACGCACTAAAGCAGCTAAAACTAACGCTAGTTGGGCAGATATGCATTTTGTATCAATGGCATGCACGCATACGCCAGAAACAGACTTAGCTGCTGCAACGCAGGCAGAATAAGAATCAAAAAGCTTTGTTGACGCATGAAGCGTTACGATGTCTTTATAACCCAAATCCCTGCACTCTTCAAAAGTACGAACATAATCTTTTATTGCAGGGGTTTTAATAACAAAGCGACCCTTCGTAGAAGAAAGATGCACATAGAAATCCAATGGATCAAGGTCTATACACTCACGATAGTTATGCCCTTTTGAACATACATAATAGGGAACGAGGTGAACTTGGGCAGAATTAAGCGCATGTAGTGGAATATCACATGCACTGTCACATACAATTGCAAACTTTTTTTGTTGTGTATCCGCCATGTTAACACCCCTCTCCCTATTACAGTGCAAGCGTATTTGTCCTATTTATTTCAGTGTAATAAATTGCATTCAATTATTGTTTAATTCCAATAACGATTAATGGTTTGTTCACGCTCTGGCCCAACCGTAATAATTGAAATACGAACACCTGCAAGCTTTTCCAAAAAGTCAATGTAAGCTTGAGCTTGTTTAGGCAAATCTTCAAAGCGGCGAATTCCAGTAATGTCACAGTTCCAACCAGGAAGCGTTTCATAGATAGGCTTTGCGTGCAGGAAACGACTCTGGAACTCGGGAACACTATCGTAGCGTTCTCCATCACAGTTATAAGCAACACATACCTTAATTTCATCCATGCAACTTAGCACGTCCAGCTTGGTTATAGCTAAATCAGTCAAACCATTTACGCGAACCGAGTGTTTAACAATGGGCGCATCATACCATCCACATCTACGTGCACGTCCAGTTGTTACACCAAATTCTGCACCTTGTTGACGAAGCTTTTCGCCCATCTCATCGGTTAACTCTGTTGGGAAAGGACCCGATCCAACACGTGTTAGATAAGCTTTTGCCACACCAATAATACGGTTGATCTTAGTAGGACCAACTCCAGAGCCAGTTACCGCACCGCCTGCAGTACAGTTGGAAGATGTAACAAAGGGATAGGTGCCATGGTCTATATCAAGCATGGTGGCTTGAGCACCTTCAAACAAAATACTTTTACCGTCATCAAGCACCCGATTGAGGTATAAAGAACTCTCAATGATATATGGTTTAAGCGTTTGGGCATAGTTAAGATACTGTACGCTTAAGGTTTTTTGATCATAGGGTTTTAAGCCGTACACGTCAGTTAAAATTGGGTTAATGTAGGCAAGCGCGGCCTCAAGCTTTTGATTGAACGTGTTGTCATCAAGCAAATCCTGTACGCGTAAACCAATACGATTCATTTTATCCATATAGGTTGGACCAACGCCACGCTTAGTAGTTCCTATAAGATTCTTACCAAGTTTTTGCTCATGTGCGCCGTCTAAGTCTTTGTGATACGGCATAACAAGGTGCGCGTTGCCAGAAATACGAAGGTTTTCGCATGAAACACCTTCTGATTCAAGCGTGTTAATCTCTTGAATCACAACTTCAGGATCAACAATGCAACCGTTGCCGATGACAGAGATTGCGTCTTTGTACATGATTCCCGATGGGATCTGATGAAGTGCCAACTTTTTAGAACCCACCACAACAGTATGTCCCGCGTTTGCGCCACCGGAATACCGGCATACAACATCAAAACCACCTGCAATAAGATCGGTAACTTTACCTTTTCCTTCATCGCCCCATTGAGCACCAACAAGAACTGAAGCAGGCATAAAATCCCCCTTCTTAGATTTATATAACTTCTTTAGTATTGCATTATTTGCACACAGGAAACAAGCGATAAAACAAAGTCTACGTACAACTTGTATATATCATACACCCGTCAAAACACGTGACAGATTGTATACGGCACTTACTCCTCATGCGATTTATCAATTTCCAAAAACTTGGTCGTTCCCGGCAAGAATCTTAATGAAACAACGCCTACAGGACCAGACCTGTTCTTAGCAATAATAAGACTCGTTTCTCCCCTATCCGGCCTGTCTTGACGCTCCGCCTCTTCATCTGTCATAGAACGGTCAAGAAGAATAACAATGTCGGCATCTTGCTCAATTGAACCCGATTCGCGCAAGTCAGACAGCTGAGGTTTTTGATCTCGACGGCCAGTAACCTGACGATTGAGCTGAGACAGCGCAACTACAGGCACGTTAAGATTCTTTGCCATAATTTTGATACCACGCGACATCTCCGAAACTTCAGTAGCGCGTGAGTCTGCACGATAGCGCCCAGATGGTGGGGAAAGCAGCTGTAGATAGTCTATAATAACCACGCTGTTTTCCTTATTGTTAAGCATACGACGTGCTTTAGCACGGATTTCAGTAACGGTAGTTCCAGGCGTATCATCAACCATAATATCAAGCTTAGAAAGATCCGCAGTTGCTGCCATAATAGGAGCCCATTGATTAGCTTGAATATTTCCACCCCTGATAACCGATAGATCAATTTTTGCCTGAGCGGACAAAAGACGCTGTGCAATTTCGATTTTACTCATCTCAAGAGAAAAGAAGGCAACAGACGCTCCTGAATTTGCCATATTAACTGCCAAATTAAGAGCAAACGATGTTTTACCAACACCAGGACGTGCACCAACGACTATCATTTGCCCTGGACGTAATCCTTGCAACCAGCGATCAACCGTGGGGTAATCGGTGTACACTCCTTGTGGCTTACCGTTTTCCTGCATATCGCTTAAGTCGTTGTACAGGTCTGCCATAAGATCTGATAATTGCGAAAAGTTACTGGTAACTTCTTTATTAGTTACATCAAGCAACATATTTTCTGCTGAGTCGACCACTTCTTTGGTGTCTTCAGGCGCGCTAAACGCCAGTTTTTGTATATTGGCTGATGCATGAATAATGGCACGCAACGTAGCGTTTCTGCGCAGGATTTCAATATGATGTTCCCAAGACGTTAACGAAAACGTATTCTCGTTAAGTTCAAGAAGTGTTGAAGATCCACCTATTTTATCAAGTTGATTTTGGGTTTTAAGGTAATCCGCAACCGAGATCGGATCTGCCTGATGTCCTTGTTCTGCAAGTGCGCAAATTGCATTAAAGATCATTTTGTGGGACTGCAGATAAAAATCATCCACGCGCAAACGCATCAAGCATTCTTGCAGAACGTCATCAGATAACAGCATTGCAGAAAGAATTGATTTTTCTGCATCGCTATCCTGTGGCATACGAACCTGCGTAGGATCAAGAGCGCCTAAATTTTGAGATTGCTGCTCGTTTTGCGCGTAATTTTGAAATGTAGTTGTTGCGGGCACAAAATTTCCTTTTTGTTGTCATTACATGGAATGGTTTGTAAGAGCGTTATTTAGTCTACAACAAAAAAGAATGAAGAAATTTGAAATCAAGTCTTTACTTTTAAACTTTGTCGGTATTATCAACTTTCATCTTCCAATGTTTACAATACTCAAGCGATTTCAATGTGTTTTATAAGTTTTCAACATTTTCAACATTTTAGACAACACAGCTGAAAAACTGTTTAAGATATGAAGGATTTATGATGCTTGCAGCTTATAAATTTCGATGAGGATGAAATAGGTGCGATTATTCATTCTGTTTTTTGTTTGCGCAGGTAGATTTGTTGTTAATCCGTGTTTTTGAATACAGTCAAAAGCTTAACCAGTTAAATTCTTAAGCTAATGAATACTCCTGTTGATTTTTGCAGTATAAGAACGTGTATGAGTGCTGTGTTTTATAATTTATTGTTAATAAGTCACTCTTGTAACTAAATAAAAAAACAGGCGAACCACTTGTTCACCTGTTTCAGTTTAAGGTTGAGTGAATGCATAGTGAGCTAAATACTACTCAGCCGCATTCTCTTCGGTTGTAGCATCTGCTTGCGCGTCTGCTTCAACGGTTTCAGAGTTTTCTTTGTCGTCAGAAAGCGATTTTTCAATCTCTTTAACATTTGCTCCAACAACAACAAAAATCTCTGCGTTAATATCACGGTAAAGATTGATTTCAACCTTGTGAGAACCTGCAACCTTGATTGTTGCACCACGAGCAATGCGTTTGCGGTCAATCTCTACGTTCAATTGTTCTTTAACAGCTGCAACAATTTGAGCAGTTGTAATTGAACCAAACAGTTGGTTGTTTTCTCCCACTTTTGCTTCGATGAGAACTTGTTTACCATTAAGCAACTCTTTAGTCGCATGTGCATCAGCCAAGCGCTTCTCTTCACGCTTTTCGATGTTATGACGGCGCTCCTCGAGTTGTTTAATGTTACCTGGGGTAGCAGGTACGGCAATTTTGCTTGGGAATAGGCAGTTTTCTGCATATCCTTGAGCAACGTCTACAACATCGCCTTCTCCACCTTTGCCCCTCAGCTCACCCAAGAGGATGACTTTCATAGGAACTCCTTTAATATGTTGGTTTTAACCAACTCTCAATACGTATAATGAGCTAATTAGCCACGGTTGCGGCCACCACGACTCGAGACAACAGTTACTGTATAAGGAAGTAACGCCATCTCACGAGCGCGCTTAATAGCCATTGCAACATTGTGTTGATGCTGCGTGCAAATACCGGTCACACGACGGGGTTTAATTTTCCCACGATCGGTCATAAACTTGCGCAAAAGCTGTGTGTCTTTGTAATCCACAAAATCAAGTTCAGCTTTATCAAGTTGACTGAATTTACGACGCGGCTGAGGTTGCTCAACTTGCTTTTGTCTAGCCATGTCTTAAAGCCTTTCTATGATGGAAAATCCATCTCGTTTGATTTTCATATCACACCACAAAATTTAAAATGGAATTTCTTCGTCATATACATCCGCTGCTGGAGGCTCTGGAACCGAAGCTTGCGCTGGCTGTTGAGGATCTTGATAACCACCAGTTGCTGGAGCTTGTGTATATGGAGTTGGTGCGGCAACAGGTACACTTTGTTGCATGGGCATCTGTGTGCCATAAGGTTGTTGATAACCAGAACCTTCTGCACCACTTTGACGACGTTGAGAGAAGAAATCAAGATTATCTACAATAACCTCAAGCTTAGAACGCTTCTGACCGTCGCGCTCCCATTGGCTCCAACGAAGTTTTCCTTCCAATACAATTTTTTGACCTTTAGCAAGAAAACGGCTTAAAGATTCTGCACGAGCACCAAATACAACACAGTCAACGTAATTAGGAACATCTTCCCACTCGCCTTGTGCATTTCTGCGGCGATCATTTACAGCTATTCCAAAAGAAAGCACTTGCGAACCCGAGGTTGTACTACGTAATTCGGGATCACGTGTAAGATTACCGGACAATGAAACTCTATTAATACTCATGATTTATCCACCTCTCACATCAAGGTCATGTGATGCTATTTGTACTAATCTTTGTCAGGACGACGCACAATCATGTGACGAACTACCGTGTCGTTAATACGTAAAACACGATTAAGTTCTGCGATTTGCGTTGGATCTGCATGAAAATCAATAAGGGTGTAATCACCTTCGGTAAGCTTATCAATCTCGTAAGCGAGTTTATGCTTACCCCAATCCTCTACATTATCAATAACACCGCCGTTTTCTTTAACAGTAGTGTCAATACGCTTTGCTACAGCATCGCGAGCTTCTTCGGTAGAAGATGGACTTACAAAATACAATAATTCGTATGCCTTCAATATGGTCACCTCCTCTGGGCTAACGGCTTTGAGTTGTGAAGGTTGCACTCAAAGCAGGAAAAGTCAATTTTCTATACTACCACAGTGCTAGCGACATGTTCACACATACACAATCTTGCCACACCCTTATAGGTATTTCATACTCGTTAGACATATCCTATCAAGTTCAACTTGCACAATACTTGGTGTAAACTTGCAAAATCACCCACGTAACATACGCAGGTGATTTTAAAAAGGAAAACAATATAAATTTGTGTTCTTCATTCATGTATTACTACTAGTACTACACAAAGGTAAACGCCTCTACACGCCATTACCCATTATCAACCTCATACGTATCTGTTGTGCAAGAATGAGCATTTCCATCGGTAATAGCTGGGGCGTAAAACTTACGATCGGCAGAAATGTCGCTACGAGCAATCCAAACTGCAACAAGAGACACTATTAAAGCGTTTGTTATTACAAGCACAGGAGAAACGATCACCGCAGTAATAAGGCCCATAATCATAAGTGTAACAACAATGGATAAAAGATGAGATAAATCACCTTTAAGAACGTTAAGTATAATTTGAGGGTCTGCAACCGAGGCAAATCCAAAGATAAGAATTACCAAAAACAAAATAACCATCACTATGGATGTAAGAAAAGAAATAATAAAACTAAGGACAATGCAGCTCAAGAAACCACTCATGTCTTCTAGACACACGCTCAGTATAGAAGAAACGGACCAAAGTTCCGAAAAACGACGGTATACCGTTTGGCGTAAGCACAATCCTGTAAAAATAACGGTTATCGCGACCTAAAAAATGGTATGCCCACATCTTTAGTAGATAATGATATCTCGGTAAAGACACCATAAATAATAATTCCCACAATAAAGGGAGCTAAGCCTGCTAGAAACGTACGCTTCCAGTTGATTTTTCTTACAAATGGCAGTTCAGTATGATTTATAATACCCGCAGCCCATTCGTAGATATATCCAGTTACAAATATTAAACCGTAAATTGGAATAAAGCCTATAAGACAAAGCAATAGCACGCGTTTGAACCATCCGCCCTCGCAGGTTAACACGGATTTTGCTGCAGAAAACAAACTTTGATTAGAAGAAAAACGAGAGTCCATAGTTTTCCCTTCGTCAATACTTTTGAATAGAATATAGATTCCAATGATACCACAATGAGCTTATTTCAATGATTTATAAGGCATTTATAGCTCAAAAAGTTATTGCATTATTATTGCATGAGTTTTTTTTTGGGTGAGTTATTGCAAAACATTGCACCAGTTAAACGCGGCAATTTACGATTTTACGCTTTTACGCTTTTACGCCGTTTTCAGTTGTTCGGTTTTTCCGAACAACTAAAGTGTAAGAAAAAATATGGCGGAGGAGGAGGGATTCGAACCCTCGTACCCTTATACAAGGGTAAACGGTTTTCGAGACCGCCGCATTCGACCACTCTGCCACCCCTCCAGGGTGAACGCCTAAAAATTTGCACACCAAACAGCACAAACAAATTTCAAGGCAACAAGCGCGCACATAAGCAACTATAGACTAGTGCAACAAATCCTTTGTACACCATCTATAAAACTTGGCGCCACACAATGTGCAACGCCAAGGTTACTTACTGGCGGAGAGTCCGGGATTTGAACCCGGGATACGCTTTCGGCGTATACACGATTTCCAATCGTGCTCCTTCAGCCACTCGGACAACTCTCCAATAAAGGCCGCTAACTCAAACGCTTTTATAGCGTCAATTAAGAGCGCGTATGAAAGTATAACGTATTTTAATATGTTCGTCCATAGCGTTTGTATATAAGCCTGTTTATATGCGGTTTGCACAATATTTACATGCTCTACTCATATAGAATATACATGGTGTACTTATAAAAGTGCTTATAAACGTATGTATAGGGTACTATATTACACAAACAAAATACTATATGAAGCAAATAACAGATATAAAGGTGACACTATTTATGAACGACTTTTTCTTCGCATACGGTCCAGACGCTTCTGCACTTTCAATTCCTTTGTGGCTTGACCTAGCATCGGTTATGGTTGGAGCACTATCAGGCGTGCTTGTTGCCCAAGAAAGAAAGCTTGATTTAATAGGCTTTATGGCGCTATCGGTTTTAGGAGGATTGGGCGGCGGACTCATTCGCGATATGATCATGCAACGCGGTGGAATTTATGCGCTTGATTCGCAATTTGCCATACCCTCGGTGGTAATTGTTGCATGTGTAGGGTTTTTATTCCCCAGTTTTTTAACCAAACATCCAAAATCACTTGAGTGGATCGATATTTTGTCAGTAGGTCTTTTTGCTGCGGCAGGAACCGACAAAGCTATGGCGTTTTACTTAAGCCCTTGGGCGTGCGTGCTTATGGGAACGCTTACAGGGGTAGGCGGCGGTATGGCGCGCGACATTTTTATCGGTAATACACCGCGCATTTTCCAGAGAAGCAATTATTACGCAATTTGTGCGATCGCAGGGTCGTTGGTAAGCTATACAGCGGTATTTGGCCTATACATGCATCGTCCAATCGCGGCTGCACTCTGTGTACTTGCAACCGTTGCATTAAGAAGAATATCTCTTACATATAATCTCTTATCCCCTGCCGATGTAGATCTTACGCCGCAATTTGAAAAACAAGCAGAGCGAGCGAAACAGGCGTTTTCCCATAACACCACCATCAAAGCGGTTATTCATCCTCGTACGCGTTATCAACGTTGGAGGCGCATGCATAAAAAATAGCGAGACAGCTAAAAACCATCTCGCCATTATCTTAAGCACCATAAGTTGGCTATACGTAGGTAGATTATTTATCAACCATACCGTTACGAACACGCCATTTTCTACGATCGGTTTCGTTAAGAATACGCTTTCTCATGCGAATATTTTGCGGTGTAACCTCAACAAGCTCATCATCCATAATGTACTCAAGTGCTTCTTCGAGTGTAAATGTCTTAGGAGGAGTAAGCTGAACTGCAATATCAGCAGTTGAAGAGCGTTGGTTACCAAGATTTTTAGTTTTTGCGATATTAACGACCATATCACCAGGTTTAGAGCGCTCGCCCACCAACATACCCTCATAACATTCGGTGCCTGGTGCTACAAAAAGCTGACCTCGTTCCTGCAGCGTTCCCAAAGCATATGCCACCGCTTTATCGGTTGACATCGAAATCATAGCGCCATTTTGACGCGTGCCGATTTCTCCTGCGTAAGGTCCGTATTCCAAAAACGTGTGATAAAACACTGCATCGCCGTGGGTTACATTTAACACTTTAGTTTTTAATCCCATAATACCGCGTGTTGGGATCTTAAAATCAAGATGAGTATGCGTAGCACCAGTTTTCATGTTTATCATAGTGCCACCAGCATTACCAAACACCTCGATAACCTTGCCTGAATATTCACCAGAACATTCAACAACCGCTTGCTCAACAGGCTCAAGCATGTTGCCATGCTCGTCTTTTTTGAAAAGCACGCGAGGACGGCCAACCTGAAATTCATAGCCTTCGCGGCGCATTTGCTCCATAAGAACCGAGAGATGAAGCACTCCTCTACCAGCTACTTCAACACCAGTTTTATCGTCAAGCTCTTCTATGCGCATGGTAACATTATTTTCGCGCTCGGTCTCAAGACGCTCTTTAAGTTGGCGACCACCAACAATATCACCCTCACGACCAACAAGAGGCGATGTAGATGGTTCAAAAACAATTGAAAGTGTTGGTTGATCTATTTCGATAGGCTCCAACTTTACAGGATTATCAATATCGGTATATACATCACCAATATCTGTGTGATCAATACCTACAACAGCACCAATATCACCTGCAGAAATCTCACTACACTCCTTTTTTCCTAAATAGTCAAAGGTATATAGCTGCTTTACCTGAGCAACAGATGAGGTACCGTCGTTTTTAACAACCAAGATTTTGTCGTTATTATGAATGGTTCCCGAATAAATACGGCCAACACCAATACGACCAACGTAGTCCGAGTGATCAATGGTAACACATTGCATAGCTAAAGGCGCATCAACATCAACTTCAGGAGCAGGTAATTCGTTCACAATCATGTCCAAAAGTGGGAACATGTTATCACAAGAATCATCGGGAGTAAGACGAGCAAAACCGTTAACAGCCGAAGCGTAAATTACATGTTCCATCGTGAATTCAAGCTGCTCATCTGTCGCGCCCAAATCCATCATTAAATCCAGCGAATTATTGAGTGCTTGCTCACAATTTGCAGCAGGCTTATCGATCTTATTGATAACCAACATAATTTGTAAGTGCGCAGCAATAGCGTGCTGTAAAACAAAACGTGTTTGTGGCATAGGACCTTCTGCAGCATCAACCAGCAACAAAGCACTATCAGCCATTTTAAGAACGCGCTCAACTTCTCCACCAAAGTCAGCATGGCCCGGAGTGTCAATGACGTTTATTTTTATACCTTTATACTCAATGGAAATGTTTTTAGCAAGAATGGTAATACCGCGCTCACGCTCTTGATCGTTTGAATCTAAAACACGGTCTTGAACCTGCTGGTTGGCTCTAAATGCGTCGGTTGCGCGTAGAAGTTTGTCTACAAGTGTTGTCTTACCGTGGTCAACATGGGCAATAATAGCAATATTTCTAATGTGCTCTTGGAGCATATAAACCTCTTCTTTGGTCGTAGATGTGCGTTTACTTAAATGTATAAACATTAAAACTTTATACCACTGTTTTGTAAAAGAAGTTAAAATCCTGTGATTTTAAGGAATTTACACGGTATATTCTTATATCAGATTACAAAAGTTCCTCTATAACACCTGCCGATAAAGGCGAACGAGAAAATAATCCTTGTTTTTTATCTAAAGGCAGGTACGCTGAATATCCCGTACCTCCTTTTTCTTGATATTCAAACAAAAGTGCCAAAGTAAAAGAAGGTGTGAATATATAGGATATAACATATCGAACAGGGTGAAAGTTTTTAAGATGCGGCTGCACGCGCGGCAAATGTTTGACATAGACCCGTGCTTCTTCAAGACATTTTTCAATGCTATCGTGATCAAACTCAAATGAAACGCATTCATCGTCTTTATCCTGCAGAACAAGAAGAACTGGTATTGAGGTATCTGTTTCATATCGTTCGCAAACAGCATCCATAACTTGTGTAACAAAGACATCTAATTCCGAAGAAATAGAGGCTACAGAGTTTGAATGCATAGGTGATTGGCTCATAAGTTCCTCGATATAAAAAAAGCTAGGTGAAAACACCTAGCTTGAATTGCAAATGGTGGAGACGATGGGGGTCGAACCCACGACCTCAGGCTTGCAAAGCCCGCGCTCTCCCAACTGAGCTACGTCCCCAAATGGGTGCTTCACACATTTTATAACCACCCCAGCGGGTTTTGATAACCGCCACTGGGGTGACTATCTCAAAATGTGGTGGACCCGACAAGGCTCGAACTTGTGACCTCCCGGTTATCAGCCGGACGCTCTGACCAACTGAGCTACGAGTCCAATGCAAGAAAAAATAGTACCCTGTTGTGACTCGTGAGTCAAGCAGTTTTCTAATCTTTTTTTATACTATAAGAACTTCACAGAACTTATATGTTTATATATCTCTACAATATCGAGCCAATTTTATACATAATGCCGTTTATTTGAACTCTTATCGGATATTCAAATATTGTTGTACACTTTAAAAATCATGTAAATGCGCAGTACAAACCATATATTACTGTTTGTTATTTGTTTTCTTATACGTACACGATTACAAATATGAGATACTAAGATAGATATCAGACAAACTTTTGGTTTTTTTGGAGAGCATAATGATTGCAATGGAGATTCAAAGCTTAGTACGAGGAAATTCTAGCGTACCTTCTCTGATATTTTTGCAACCTACCGACAGTGCTTTTAAGAAACTACAACATATGCGCATGGATCCAATTAAAAATCCTTCGCTTAAAGGCAACGAACAAAGTAATACACCCGATGTGGACAGCAAACCAATTCTTCCTATTCGTGTAGGAACACACGAAGCGGCCGTGTTAAGCACATGTATAGACCGCATGCGAAAAGGTTGTAGCGCGGGCGATGTGTTTTCTCGCCCCACTCCTTTTGATATTATCCTGCAAATGCTTAAGTATACCAATACGCGTATTGTCTACTTTGAGATTTACGATGTTAAAGGTACTGTGTTTTATGCACGGGGAAACATAAGCCAAGATAACGGTGAGTCTTTTGCAATTGAAGTTAGACCTTCTGATGCATGTGTCTTGAGTATTTTATTAAACGTTGCTCTCTTTGTTGATGACCATGTTATTTCATCAGCGCAGATCCCAAATTTAGAAGCACAATTAAACCAACAGCAAGACAAAGCGTTAGAAAACTTTATGTCCTCTCTTGATGATTAAATAAGCTATACGTAACTCATTTGGCATACGCATATTACCGTATGTATCTCTATATAAAATGGCTATATGCACCATCGAGATACATATAGCCACATAATTACCTATGCTACAGAGCTTAAAGTGAGGTTTTTGTTCTACTCATCATCATCTAATAACTCGTCATCGATCTGCTCATCATCGCCAATATTTATCTCTTCTTCCTGATGCTTCTGAGATAAAAAGTCGAGTGGCAATTGTGGCTGATTGCTATCTGGTTGCTCATTTGTGTCTTTCTTTTTGTGAATATGCATACGAGCAAGAGCGGATACACTGTCAGATTCGGCAAGGTTCATAATCTTGACACCTTGCGTTGCGCGGCCAAGAAGCGAAATATCTTGACTTTGAACACGAATCATGACGCCTTCTTCAGAAACAATCATAAGTTCGTGCTGAGGGCCAACTACACGACAAGCGCTTAATTTACCTTTTTTCTGAGTCATAGCGATGGTATTAACACCTAAACCACCACGCTTTTGGAGTGGATATTCGCTAACGGGAGTGCGTTTTCCATAACCGTGTTCGGTCACAACAAGCAAGTCGCCTTTACCGTTGGATATTTCCATACCAAGCATCGTAGCACCATCTTTAAGCGTTATACCACGCACGCCAGATGTTCCACGACCAGTTGGACGAATATCGCTTTCTTCAAACATTATTGCTTTACCTGCACTTGAGCACAAAATTACATACTCTGACTCTTTTACACGACGAACATTTACTAATTCGTCGCCATCTTTAAGGTTAATAGCAATAAGTCCATCACGGCGCGATTTATCGTAGTCGCTCATAGCCGTCTTTTTAACCATACCCGATTTAGTTGCAAACATAAGATGTTCTTCAGCTGGGAAATCACGTGTGGTAATAACCGCCGTTGGATACTCACCCTCACTCAAAGGCAAAACGTTAATCAAAGCAGAACCACGGGCATGACGCGAACCAACAGGTAGTTCGTGGACTTTAAGGCGGTATACCTTTCCTTTGTTGGTAAAGAACAAAACATAATCATGAGTGGAGGCAACAAACATGTTCTCAACAAAGTCATTGTCTTTAAGCGATAGGCCCTGAACGCCTTTACCGCCGCGCTTTTGAGATTTATAGGTTGCTACTGGTAAACGCTTAATATAGCTTGCGTGCGTTACCGTAATAACCATGTCTTCTTCAGCAATGAGGTCTTCTACGTCAAGATTTTGAACGCCAAGCGCAGAAATTTGCGTGCGGCGCTTATCAGAGAAACGAGTAGAAATTTCGGTGAGCTCTTCTTTAATAACTTCCAAAAGTTTTTGTGGATGAGCAAGTAAATCACGATAGTATTCAATTGACTTATAAAGCTCAGCAATCTGTGCTGCAAGCTCTTCTCGCGCAAGACCAGTTAAACGACGCAGGCGCATTTGAAGAATTGCTTCGCCTTGAATGTCATCAATACCAAAGCGCTCGTTCATACGTTGTTTTGCCTCTTGGTCGTCATGAGAAGACCTGATAATATGAACAACTTCGTCAATATTATCAACTGCAATCAACAGACCTTCGAGAATATGAACGCGCTTAAGTGCTTTATCCAAATCAAATTGTGTGCGACGCGTTACAATATCTTTTTGGTGCTCTATGTAGTAATAAATCATCTCACGCAAAGTTAGTGTTCGAGGAACACCATCAACAAGCGCAAGGTCAATTACACCAAAAGAGACCTGCAATTGAGTTCTTTTGTATAAGTTGTTAAGTACAACCTGCGGCACTGCACCCGATTTAAGATCAATAACAATGCGCATACCCTTACGGTTAGACTCATCACGCATGTCAGATATGCCTTCAATGCGTTTTTCGTTGACTTGTTGAGCAATGCGTTCTTGCAAAAGACCTTTATTAACCTGATATGGAATTTCGGTTATAACAAGGCGCTGACGACCACCACGTCCAACATTTTCGACGTGCACTTTTGAACGAATGGTAATAGAGCCTCTACCAGTTGTATAGGCGTCACGGATGCCATCGGTACCCATGATAATGCCGCCGGTTGGGAAATCAGGTCCTGGAAGTACCTGCATAAGATCTTCAACCGTAGCATCGGGGTTATCTATCATCATACATACAGCACGAGAAACTTCTGCTAAATTATGAGGTGGAACATTTGTTGCCATACCAACAGCAATACCATTTGAACCATTTACCAGCAGATTTGGAAAGCGTGCTGGCAAAACAGAAGGCTCTTGCAGAGATTCATCGTAGTTAGGTTGTAAATCTACCGTTTCTTTATCTAAATCACGCAACATCTGCATAGCAGCATGAGTAAGGCGTGACTCGGTATAACGCATAGCAGCTGGAGGATCGCCGTCAATAGATCCAAAGTTTCCGTGACCATCTACCAAAGGTAAGCGCATCGAAAACTCTTGAGCCATACGAACCATAGCATCATAGATTGAGGAGTCTCCATGTGGGTGATATTTACCCATTACCTCTCCTACCGTCCACGCACTCTTTTTATGAGGACGTGTAGGAACAATGTGAGCCTCATTCATAGCGTAAAGAATACGGCGATGAACAGGCTTTAATCCATCTCGTACATCTGGCAATGCACGAGCCACAATAACAGACATTGAATACTCAAGAAATGATGCTTTCATTTCAGAAGACAAATCTGTTGGTTTAAGCGCTCCACCATGAATATCAGATAAATCTAAGCGTGAGCCTGCCTCATCAGAAATAGTGTGATCAAGCGTTGCTCCAGCAAGATTAAGCGTTTGTTCATCTTCATTTGAGATTGTTTCTTCTATATCATCTTCAAGTGCTTCATCGCTAGATGTTGTGTCATTTGACAAGTTGTCAAGCTCATTGTCAAACGAATCATCTTGCGAAGCATTGTCTAAATTATCAGAAGAATCCTGTTCGTTAAACGAAGACTCATCGTGGTTATGAGGTGTATGTTTATCGTCTGCCACAGTTTAGCCTTTCATTAAATGTCAAGGAAACGCACGTCTTTAGCGTGTGTTTGGATAAAATCTTTACGTTTTTCCACTTGGGTACCCATAAGGTTAGCAACAGCTCGTTCTGCTTCTCGCGCGTCGTCTACCGTCACTCGAAGCATAATGCGGTTTTTAGGTTCCATCGTAGTACTCCAAAGTTGTTCAGGATCCATCTCTCCTAAACCTTTATATCGCTGAACACTATATTTAGAAGAATCTTCAAACTGTTTTGCCTCAAGCGCCAACTCTTCGTCGGTATATAGATACTTACCGTATTTTTTGCCTTTTGCCTTAATTTGATATAAAGGTGGCTGCGCAACATAAATATATCCGGCGTCAACCAAAGGCTTCATATAACGATAGAAGAAGGTGAGGAGCAAAATTCTAATATGTGCGCCGTCTACATCAGCATCGGTCATAATAACAATTTTGTGATAGCGCGCTTTCTCGATATTAAATTCTTTACCAACACCAGTACCAATAGCCGTAATAAGAGATGTGATAGATTCAGAAGAAAGAGCTCTGTCTTGCTGGACGCGCTCGACGTTAAGAATTTTTCCTCTCAGTGGTAAAACTGCTTGTATAGAACGGTCGCGCGCCATTTTAGCAGAACCACCTGCAGAGTCACCCTCAACAATGAAAAGTTCAGTCATTTGAGCATCGCGAACAGAACAGTCGGCAAGTTTACCTGGTAATGAAGCGCTTTCGAGCAAACCTTTTCTACGAGCAACTTGGCGCGCGCGTTGTGCCGCCAGACGACCTTTAGCTGCTTGGAATGCTTTTTTAAAGATCTCTTTTGCTTGATTAGGATGTTCTTCAAGATATTCCGTAAGTCCTGCACCAACAATTTTGTTGGTAAGTGTCCTCATATAAGAACTACCAAGTTTTGCCTTAGTTTGGCCTTCAAATTGAGGATCAGGAAGCTTAACCGAAATAATTGCACATAAACCTTCACGAATATCGTCACCAGTTAAGTTTGCTTCTTTTTCTTTTAAAAGCTTATGTGAACGCGCATAATCATTAATTGTTTTAGTAAGCGCTGTTCTAAAGCCTTCAAGGTGCATACCGCCTTCATCGGTATAAATGTCATTTGCAAACGACATTACATGCTCGGAATAGGTAGTATTCCACTGAATGGAAACTTCTACCTCACCACGTTGATTAAGGGGCGTATCTGGTGCAGAAGAACCCTCGATATAAATAGGGTCATTAAGTCCAGGTAGGATAGTTTTTTCTTCGTTTAAGTATTTAACAAAGTCTACAATACCACCTGAGTAGCAAAACTCCTCTTTACGAGGCGTCTCTTCACGCTCGTCAGTAAGACTGATATGCAAATTTTTGTTAAGAAAAGCAGTTTCTTGCAGGCGATCGTGGAGCGTATCAAAATTATATGTTGTGGTTTCAAAAATAGTGTCATCAGGCCAAAACGTAATAGTTGTGCCAGTATGAGACGAATCGCCAACACGCGTCATCTTTTTTGTTACTTTACCACGTTTAAACTCCATTTCAAAAATACCACCATCGCGCGAAACACGTGCAATTAAGCGTTTTGAAAGTGCATTAACGACCGAAACACCAACACCGTGCAAACCACCTGATACTTTATAGGCAGCGTTATCAAATTTACCACCAGCGTGTAAAATTGTTAAAACAACTTCTAGGGTAGGAATTTTCTTTTGAGGGTGCATTTCAACAGGAATACCACGGCCGTTATCTTCAACAGAAATAGAATTATCGGGGTGAACTATAACATTTATTGAGGTACAATACCCCGCCATTGCTTCGTCTACTGAGTTATCAACAATTTCCCAAACGAGGTGGTGTAAACCAGATGCCGATGTTGTACCAATATACATTCCAGGACGTTTACGAACTGGGTCAAGTCCTTCAAGAACTTTAATTTCGTTACCACCGTATGAACTGACTTCTTTTGTCACAAACACCCTCCTTTTATACGATATTTCTATTTTACGCTAATTATTAAAACTCATGATAAAATCATGTAAATGTTGTTAAATATGCAGAAAAATCAACGAGCCTAAACAATATTGCACACAATACCATACACAAACATATCTCTCAGCGGTTTATGTAGCTTAATTTAGCTATAAATTGTCTTTTGCGTATGATGATAACTTCTGCCGTTGCAGTGTTGTTTTAACAGCCTTCAGAGCAGATGAACGAAGTGCAGATGGAAGGTTTTGTACCGTGTGTTCTGCAAATTCAGTCTCTTGAGGAGAAAGTGCAGGTAAAGTTGGTTGCGTTTTTTGTAAAACAGAGCTTGCGCAAGGCGGTTCAGTTGTTTGTGGTGCTAACACAGGTTTTATCTGCATATATTTAGAAAGCTTAAAAAGAATGTCATCAAATTTATAACCTAAGTGCGCAAGTCTTATAAGATACATTTCTTTATTAACATTAAAATCGACAAGAATAGAAGAGGAATCAACAAACACACCAAGAATGGGATAGCGACCTTTTATTTTAGGCTCTATAACAAATACACCAGTTGTATGTTTTCTTTCAATATCCCCAATAACTGCATTCCAAGCAGCAGCAGAAGCTTTTTGCTTTTTAATTTTTGCGAGTGCAGGATTAGTTATACATGAACTTAAAAGTGAAGAAAGGCTACTTTCAGTGTGTTGTCTATGATTGTTTTTCATTCATATTCACCACCTGCGCGCGATCAAGTATGTCTTTTGTAAAATATGAGAGATTCGTAGTTGTAATTATAGTCTGAATACCTTGTTGGATAAATTCCATAATCGCTAAACGCCGTGTTTCATCAAGCTCACTCATAACATCGTCTAACAGTAAAATAGGATTTTGTCCAGTTAGCTCCTTAATAAATAAAACCTCTGCTAGTTTCCACGCTAACACAATACTTCTTTGTTGACCTTGCGACGCGTACGTACGTGCAGGGATACCATTGATATAAAATTCAATATCATCTCTTTGTGGACCTATAAGTGTTACCTGCCTGCGTAATTCTTCTTGCTCCTTTTGACTAAAGGCATCTAAATATGACTGTACAAGATCTTCTTTACTAAGAGAAGATAAGCTTTGTGGTGTATACATATAAGGCTCTTCTACCTTATGTTCTAAATCTTTTATCAAAGGTATTGAGCTTTTGTACTTAATTTCAAGTTGCTCGGCAGGAGAAATTGTATGATATACCTCGCAAGCTTTACTATAAAGGTGATTAATGAGTTTAAGGCGAGCAGCAACTACACTTGCAGATCCATGCGCCAATGATACACTCCATGCGTGTAATATATCTGAATCACTCAAAGGCAATTTAAGTATGTTATTTCTTTGCTCGAGAGCGCGAGAAAATGTTTTAATGAGCTTTCTATAGCCTTTATGAGCAAGTATGCCGAATCCATCTATTTCACTTCTGCGATAACGAGCTGTCTGTTTAACAAACAATAAGTCATCTGGAGAAAAAAGTACCGAAGGCATAACAGAACAAAGCGTTGACACAGAACACTTTTTATCGTTTTTGAGGTAAGTTTTAGAGTGAGTTGATATACTACATGCTAACTCAACACTATGCAGCTCATCTTCATAAACTGCATGAAGGCGAGCTGCATTTTCGTTATGGTAAATCATCTGGGTAAGCAAAGGCTTCCTAAATGATGTACCTGTAGTAATCATTTGTACAGCTTCGATGGTATTTGTCTTACCAACAGCATTGCTACCGTGTAAAACAGTGGTTTTATCACCTAAACTTATACGAAGATGTTGAAAATTTCTCCAGTTTGTGCAGGTAAGCTCATGCAATACAAAGCTCATACTAACTCAAAACTACTAATTGGTACGAAGCGGTATCAACAAACATTGATAGTTCATTGTTCCAAATGACTTAATGACAATAGGTTGAAAACTGTCAACTATCTCAAAAGTCATTTCGTCGGCATGGGTTGTAGAGCGACAACATTCAAGAATAAACTGATAGTTCATTGAAAACGAGATAGGATTGCCTTCGATAGTTGCACTAAACTCTTCTTTTGAAGCACCAAACTCAGAAGAATCTGCTTTAAGTGTTATGAGTTGATTTTGAGGATCTACATCAAAGATAACACCAAGATTTTTATTCGTGGTAACCAATGCAACACGCTTAATTGCCTGCGTAAGTTGCTCGGGGTTAACAGTGAGCTTGGTATTGCAGGTAGTAGGGAAAAGATTTTTATAATTGGGGAACATACCTTCAATTTTTAAGCTTACATACGTTGTGTTTTCAAAACTAAAAATAACTTGATTATCAGTCAAACCTATTTGCAAACGAGGTGTAATGGTTGGTAAATTGAGGAGCTCGTGGAAACAAACGGCAGGGATAATTGCGGTAAACTCAGTATCAATAGACGCGGTTTCTGTATTTGTATCAATAATAACCAAGCGATGAGAATCTGTTGCATACATAGTAAGCTTATTTTCTTGTGCAACAAGAGTAATACCACCCAAAATAGGATTGGATATATCCTCTTTTGTTACACGATATACGCGTTCTACCATATCGTTAAGCAAATCACTTGGCAATTCAATACTTTGTGAAGGCGTAATGTCTGGAAATTCGGGAAAATCAGCGGCATCAAGGGTAGAAAGCTCATAGGTAGATTTGAGACACGTTAAAATTGCCTGAGTTGGTGTTGTTTCCATGGTAATAGGTGCGTCAGGTAGGTTCTTGACCAACTTTGATAAAAATAAGCCAGGAACAACGGTTTGACCTTCTTCTTCTACAGCCGCTTCGAGCTTGTGACGTATTGACACTTTAAGATCACACGTTTGTAAGGTTAGCGTTGATCCTTGCGCTTGAATATAAATACCACCCAAAACAGGAAGCGTAGCCTGAGAGGCAACTCCACGTAAAACTATGGTAATCGCCTGATTAAATTCCTTTTGACTTACAGAAAATTTCATATGCTTCCTTTCAATTAAAAGTATCTACATCTCATTATATAAATAATAATAAATATCTAAATACTTTATTACTAATAAGTAGTGTTCATATGTTAATAACTTGTTATATATGCAGTTGATCCCTACTATTTTACTAACCAAATCTTTTATAAGTTCTCATCACTTTTAACACAAAAATTCAATCATCTCCGTTTATACAGGTATTTGAAGCTGTTTATATACAACAATCAACACGTATCAACAAAATTGTAAACATACGCTGGTAAATCTACTCTTTTGTTAAGATGTCTTTTAATTTTTGCAGTTGATCATAGAATACCCTGTCTTTTTTCTTTTTCTCGATAATTGCAATACTGTGTTTTATAGTTGCATGTGTGCGGTTGCCAAACTTTTGACCTATGTCAGCTAATGTAATGTCGGTTAGTTCTCGTGCTAACCAAATACAGATATGGCGTGGTTCAGTAAGCTCTTTATTTCTATGATCACCTACTAAGTCGTTATGAGAAATGTGATAGGTATCCTCTATGCATTTTTGAATTTCCTCAATAGTAGGGATATGTTGACGAGGTTTCCATTTGGTAGCTGCTATCTGTGCGATATCGTTATTAGAAAAAATTCTTCCCTCTTTTTTCCTTTTACCTGCATTAATTAAGCATGTTTGAACAAAGCCTTCAATAACTCTAATATTGCTTCCTGCAATTTTTGCCATATACATTCGCTGTTCTTCGGTGATTGTTCCAAAATCGATAAGTAGATGTTCTACCTCAGCATCGTGACGAATGTATTTATAAAAGTTGTTAATAAGATTAAGCTTTAGCTCATAATTTGGTACCTGAATGCTGATAGTTATGCCAGAATCCATACGACTTGTTTCGCGTTCGTCAAACTTACTTTCACCTAATTGAAGCTCTTGAGGCGATCGATCAGCCGCACATACAATTTGTTTTCCATTAGAAATAAGCGAATTAAATGTATCAAAGAAAAACTTGATGGTACCTGCTGCTGTTCGCATATTTTGGATATCGTCGATAATAAGCACATCAATATTTTTATAACTACGAGCTAAAGCATTTCTTTCAAGTGGTGACTTTTGCCATGCCAGTGTATATTCCTCAATAAACTCTGTTGCTGTTTTGTAAGCGCAGGTGCGCGTAGGATCGTTTTTTATAATATAGTTTTGTATTGCACGCAAGAGATGAGTTTTTCCCAACCCACTTTTACCATAGATAAAAAGCGGGTTATATGATTGATTGCGCGATCCACATGCCACTTGATTTGCCGCTTGATATGCTAACTGGTTTTCCTCGCCCTGTACAAAACGGTCAAATGTGAGCTTAGAATCAATTTCGCTTTGTATGGTGTTTTCTACTTGTCCTGTTTCAAACGAAATGATTTTATGATCGCGATTAAGACGTTCCATATGAGAGGTTTTCATTTGATCAAAATACTGATCGATGAGCACATTATCTTGGCTTTCAAGTTTGTCTAACTCATCCTTAGTAATTTGAGTTTGCACGTTAATTAGTTTATCGCTTGCCTCATTTGCGTTCTGTACCGTGGGTTCATCAGTCTTTACTTGATGCGATGGCTGTGTGGTAGATGATTCTTGACTTGTTTGAACTATATATGTTTGGCTGTTCACATGAGTTGTATTGCTTTCATTTAATGCGTCATTGTTAAAAGGTTTGAATAGAATTTGCAGCGAAATTGGTTCAAATGCCGCTTCTTCCATTTTTGCGACAATTGCGTCTTTATGTGTTGTTAATTTTTTGTATGCAAAATTTAAGGATGTACTGATGGTGAGAACGTTATGAGTAAAGCTCATAAGAGTGCATTTTTCTAACATCGCTATAACCGAAGGAATATAACCGTCCTCACGAAAGAGATTGATAACGTCTTGCCATAAACTATATGCATCGGACATATCATGCTCTGTTGTCTGCATGTCTGATGTGGTAATCTCTTTGCTCATCGATACTCCTGAATTATAAATAATGTCTTACTAAGGTAGTTTCCTCAATAATGTTGAAAACTTGTTCTAGTATATGATGAAAACTCATAAAATACAAAAATTGTTGAAAACTCCTGCGACGCATACCTAGGAAGTAAGATGTATCAATATAAGATACGAGATGTATCGCTATAGAATAATTCCAAGGTAATCCATATAAATATCTACCACGAAAAACTATTATTGTAGATGAGAGTTTATATACGCATATCCAAGTTTGGTTATGACTCTTTTTTGTTCCTTAGGATTTTTATGGAGTATACCCATATCTTCTAATGCTTTAAGCTCACGCGACCATGTTGGCTGTGACAAGCCATAAAGTTTTGTTAATTCAGTTGGTCCTACATATCCATAGGTTTGAGCACATCTTAATACTTGCTCCTGCCGCGCTGTTAGTGGCAATGTGCTAAGAGGAGATGTGGCTTGCGGTTGCTGTATCTGCATGGGATATGACGCCTGGGCTTGCTGCTGTAGATATTCTTGTGGCGGTGTCTGCTGATATGTTTGTTGATACAGAGGGGCATAACGTGTGGGTGTTTGTTTGGTGCTGTATGGCGTATAGACATTAACAGGATAGTTGGTATTAGCTTGATATGCTCTGTTAAAAGCATCTGGCTCGTTTACTTCGTAGTTCTGTACTGAATCCATCGGTTGATGAGTTGTATACCCTTGCACACTAGGGTGTGTATTAACTGTTGGCGTTTTATCATACGTTTTACGTGAGTATTGTGTATCGCTTTGCGCACATAAAGTGACGATAGTTCCACCATTAATGTTATCTTCAACATCTAAAAATCCGTGTGTACTTTTCATATACTCACGAACATAAGGAAGTCCCGATCCAACACCGCGGATATAGTGTTTCATCTCGGTTGTTGCAGATGTGGTACCAAAATCAAGTGCCTTGTCCTTTTCTTTAATTCCAGGCCCTTGATCTGCAAATCGTATAGTCATACCTTTATCTAAAATACTAATTGATGGCTCAATAAAATACGCATGAATAAAATTTTCAACAATTTCTCTAATGACCATAAAAGGTATAGTGCCACCTTGTTCGGAGGCAAGTTTGGTCACTTGTTGAGTTATTTCTTCTAAATAGTCGCGTACATTACAAGGTTCAATTACTACCACACGTGGCGCAGCGTTTGTAGCATCAAAAACCGCAATTCTAGCTGCGTAATGAGGTAATAAAACATCATTTTTAGAGGTAGAATCTGACACTGTTTTGTCTTTACTATCTAGTTTGTCTTGACTATCTAATTCCTTTTCACCTTCGTGATCCTCTATGAAAGGATAAAACGCATGTGCCATATTCTCACCTCTTTTACCATACATAGATTTTATTGAGTGCTGCAAACTTATATATTACGACATATATCTTCTTTTTCATCATTCAATCTAAATTTCTTTCATAATAAATGCACTATCTTTCATAAATGAAAAGTATTGAAAATAAGTTTTCAACAATTGTTAAAAAGATGTAGATAACTTTATAAACATGTCTAAAAAAGAATGAATAAAACTGTGAAAACTTTTATAAAATAGCAGGTAATATATAGTAATTGCGACAAAACTTTCAAACATCTATCATAGATTTTCTTAAACAATGAAAAGTTATGAAAACAAAAAGAGAAAATTTTCTAAAAGCTAAAAATGTTTCTAAACACGGTGAATTTAAGGTGTTCATGTATAAATATTGACATACACCTGCATAAACTCCTATACTTTTTTAGCTTATTACAAACAGGCATCGTATACCGTATATAAAACTAGTATAAAGGGGTTTTTATGAAACGTACGTATCAACCTAATAAGTCTAAACGTGTTAAGACTCACGGCTTCCGTGCTCGTATGGCTACCAAAGCAGGTAGACTTGTTCTTGCTCGCCGTCGTGCTAAGGGTCGCAAAAGACTTACCGTAAGTCTGTAATAACGTAGATAGTTTATAAGGAGAGGGGTATGCAAACCATAAAGTCAAAACAAGACTTTGCTATGGTTTTTAAAAACGGAAAAAGATTATTTCATCCTGCCGTGAGGATAGTTTTTATTCCGTCTACGCAAACAACCCGCGTTGCGTATTGCGCACCTAAGAAAATAGGATGTGCACCTCTTAGGAACAGATGTAAAAGGCTTTTAAGAGCTGCTGTTCGCGACATACCTTATGTTCCACAAAATTTTGATGTGATTATGTTTGCTACACACAAAACAAAAGCGTACTCCTCTTGTGAACTAAGTAAGATTGTAAATAAACTCCTACATTCCATAACGACAACATAGGTGTTACAGATCATAAACTGTAAGGTACTTAAACGCTTATCTTAAGAGCTATAAAATGAAATTAGGCAAAACAGAAAACGTCTTTATTACGCTTATCAGAGGATATCAAAAGTGTCTATCCCCTCTTATGCGTCCTTCATGTATTTATAGCCCTACCTGTTCTGAATATGCATGTGAAGCACTTAGAAGGTATGGATGGTTAAAAGGAAGTTATTTAGCTCTTCGCCGTATTTTACGTTGTCATCCCTTTCATAAGGGAGGATTTGATCCAGTGCCCTAAACAGTTACGGAGGACGTATGTGGGATTGGTTTATAGGAATACTAACTCAAATTCTTGAGCTTTTACAGTCGCTGTGCGGCGATTGGGGCTTAGCAGTTATTATATTAACCTTGATTATACGTGTGTTGTTGATACCACTTATGACCAAGTCAACCGAATCTTCTGCCCAAATGCAGGTTCTACAACCAAAAATGCAAGAGATTAAAGATAAATATGCCGATGATCCCGCGCGTATGAATGAAGAGATGCAAAAATTTTATTCCGAGCATAAATTTAATATGCTTGGGGGGTGTTTGCCAACACTTTTGCAAATGCCGATCTTTTTTGGTTTATTTACCGTTGCAAGTAAGATTCCTCAAGATGCTTCGTTCTTTAATATACTTCCTTCTATTTCATTGTCACCTCAAACAGTTTTTGAACAGCAAGGATTGTCGGGTGCGGCAATTTACATTCTTTTGGTTATTACCTTTAGTGTCATGACATTTATTCCAATGGTTATAACTTCTTCTACAACATCATCCCAACAACGTTCGCAAACGATAACCATGGGCGCTGTGATGAGTGTCTTTATGCTTTGGTTTGGATGGACTGTTCCAACTGCAGTTTTACTGTATTACAACACTTCATCGGTTTGGCAAATTATTCAGCAAAAACTTGTAACCGATAGGGTTATGGCACGTGTTAAAAAAGAAACCGAAGAAAAAATGAAAAATCAGAGCGTGCAACCAGATGTTGTGAGAAAAGAAAAGAAAAATCGTCCTCATAAAAAGGGATAACCATTAATATCACTAAGGAGAGTTTATTTTATGAGTACCGAGTCACAATTTATGCCAGATAGCTTTGATTCACTGGATGAGTCTGATTCTCAGGTGAATCGTAGTGATTCTATGTTTAAAGATACTAAAGCTTCACTTGATGCATTTTTAGCTCAACAACGTGCGGATGGTTTCTTTTCTGAAATTACTTCAACGTCAGACCAAGAATATAAACCTTCCAAAGAAGATAAAAAACCTGTACAACGTGAATTTTCCTCAAGTGCCCCTAAAGATCAACATATTAAGGATGAACATATTGAAACCGAATATGTTCCAAGTGATAACCCTGTTATCAATGCAATTCATGATCATATGGTTGCTCGTGAGGCTTTGTCTGAAGAGGAAAAAGACTTTATTGCTTCTATTGTTGTAACACATCTTAAATCTATTCTTGGATTTTTTGGTGAAACAAGTGTTTCTATAGATGAATATGAAAGTGAAACAAACTCTCTTATTTTTGATATTTCTGGTGGCGATTTAGCTGTTCTTATAGGACGTCATGGCTTTACCCTAGAAGCGCTGCAAACCATTATTAATGCATTTGTAAGTAATGAACTGCATTTTTATTATCCTGTTACTATAGATGTTGAGGAATATAAGGTCCGCAGAAAAAAGAAAGTTGAGGCTATTGCCTTAGCAGCAGCTGCTCGTGCACGTAATCGTCACGGAAAAGTAAGTTTGGCACCCATGAGTCCTGCTGAACGTAGATTAGTTCATATTGCACTTCTTGGGGATTCTTCCGTGGCCACACATTCCGAGGGTGTTGAGCCGCATCGTAGAGTTGTTGTTACCTATGTACGAAAAAATAGACAGCGCTAATCCTTTATTGTAAATATTTTGCAAAAGCTGCAGCTATGTGAGTTGCAGCTTTTTTATTAGGTCAAACTATGTTTCTTTATTACAGACTTTAAGTTGCTTGTGATGAATAGTTGACGCTAACGTACAATAGGATTTGTTTAATAGGTATGAAAACAGCTTGAGTTTTGTATTTCATAAAATTAAAGATACGTGATAATGGTTCATACGATTGTTTTCGTTTGTTGCTAAAGAGAAATGATATATATGAAAATTTCTGATAAGCAAATCAACATTGCTGTACATGACATACCTCTCCCCTATCGTGATTTCTTAAAAGATGACAACGGGTTATATAGTTTTAACAACTCTTTTTTAGATAAAGAAGATTCTTTTTTTATTAACATTCTTTGCTACTTAGCAGATGCTTTTGGAATAAGGATTACTGTAAGCGAGGCGGATGTCCTATACAAACATTTTTGTTCAATGCGTGAGTATAACAAAATTACCAACTTGACACGTATTACTGATACATGGAGTGCTCTTGTTCTGCATTATCTTGATTCGCTTTTGAATATTTTAGTTATGCAAAACTTGAATATTAACTTGCAGACGCAAACTATTCTTGACTTAGGCACAGGCGCTGGATTTCCAGGTATACCTTTATCAATAAAGGTGCCAAAAAAACTTGTATTGTGTGATTCTGTCGGAAAAAAGACAAAATTTCTTTCACATTATATTGCAGAAAACCGTATTGATGGCCCTAATTATATTGAGAATAAACGTGTCGAAGAGCTTTCTCCTCAATACGATCATCAGTTTACTCTGATCGTAACTAGAGCCGTTGCACAACTTTCTATTCTTCTTGAGTATGCTTCTCCCCTCTTGAATCATAACGGTTTACTCATTTGCTCTAAAGCACAGCTTTCAGAAACAGAGTCTCAACATGCAGAAAAAGTTGCTTCTATATGCGGATTTAGATTTGTTTCACGTGAAACATTTGAGTTACCACTTCAGATGGGACATAGAGAATTTGTTGTATATCGTAAAGAAAATAAAGCTAAGATAAAACTTCCAAGAAATATTGGTGATGCTGTACATAAACCGTTGTAAAATGTTTCACGTGAAACAATAATCTCTGAGAGGTGTTTGATGGAGACAGAAGCTCAAACGAAACAATATAGGGGTCATATCATCCCAATTATTAACCAAAAAGGTGGTGTAGGTAAATCTACAACTGCTATAAATCTTTCATCGTGCTTAGGTGAGCAGAAAAAGCGTGTTTTGGTCATTGATTTAGATCCACAAGGAAACACAACGTCTGGTTTTGGCATTGATAAAACATCACTTGAAAAGGATATTTATAATGCTTTGCTGGACAACGCTCCGCTGGAAGAGCTAATTTACGAGACACCTCAAAAAAATGTTTGGGTTATACCGGCTACTATTCAACTTGCTGGTGCAGAAATTGAACTTGTCTCAAGCATAGCTCGTGAAAACATACTAAAAAGTTTGCTTGAACCTATTAGATATCAATACGATTATATTTTTATTGACTGTCCCCCATCACTCGGATTGCTTACTATTAATGCTCTTGTTGCAGCAGAAAATCTTCTCATTCCTATTCAATGTGAGTTTTATGCTCTTGAAGGAGTAAGTAAGCTTATTGAGTCGATGAAAATGATTAATTCGAGGCTTAATCCAACACTTGATGTGTTTGGTGTCGTAATGACTATGTACGATCCCCGTACCACGCTCTCAAAACAAGTGGTAAGTGAAGTAAGAAAGTATTTTGGTTCCAAGGTTTTTAAAACGATTATTCCGCGAAGTGTTAAATTATCAGAAGCTCCAAGTCATGGACTTCCAATTAATCTTTATGCACGTTTTAGTAAGGGATCATTGGCATATCTTAAACTTGCAAAGGAAGTGAGTCGTCGTGGCTAAAAAATCTGGGTTGGGGAGAGGTCTTGAATCTCTTCTAACAAGTAGTGATACTGAAGCCGGAACTCCTAAGGAATCGGAGCTTATATCACTTGATAAAATTAAACCAAATAAGAATCAACCGAGAAAACATTTTGATCCAGTTCAACTACAAGAACTGGCGGATTCTATTAAGCAAAATGGTGTATTACAGCCAATTTTAGTGCGGAAAAAAGGTTCAGCTTACGAGATCGTTGCAGGGGAGAGGCGTTTTCAGGCGGCAAAACAGGCTGGTCTAAAAGAAATACCAGTATGTGTTCGCAATATTACAGACGACGAAATCTTTAAACTTGCCTTAATCGAAAATCTTCAACGTGCAGACCTTAACCCCCTTGAAGAAGCTTTAGGGTACAAAAAACTTATTAAGCAACTTAAGGTGACACAAGAAGAACTGAGCAAGGTGTTATCAAAGTCGCGCTCGGCCATAAGTAATACCATGCGTTTGCTCGATTTACCTCAAGAAATTCAAAATTTGCTTGGTGATATGTTAATAAGTGCCGGACACGCTCGTGCATTGTTGAGCATTCCTCAAGAAGATGCACAAATAAAACTTGCAAAGAAGATAGTTGAAGAGCATTTATCGGTAAGAGAGACAGAAAAACTTGCTCCATTGTTTTCTGGCGCAACATTAGATAAAAAACCTCGGACCGTGTTGCCACAAGAATATAAACGCGCTGCTCGACAATTACATATTGCTCTTGGTGCTAAAGTTAAAGTTAAAGAATCTGGAACAAAACATAAGATTGAAATTGAGTTTGCGGATAATGACGACTTAATGAGGCTTGTTAAACTCATACAATCAGGTTCGTCTGAGGAATAAAATCTTTAAGATAATGATAAAGCGGACGCCCGCCTTGTAAAAGACGGGCGTTTTGCTAGAAACAATAATGAAGTAAAATTTATATGAAAAGATTGTTTTATATAAGCATTTGCACAGCTATACGCGTTTCTTTCCGACTACTTTTTGTTTAAGTTGGCCGCATGCAGCATCTATATCTGCACCGCGCGAATGACGAATAGTTGCCTCAATACCAAAACGTTTAAGTGTTTTAACAAAATGTTCAGCACGTTTTTCGCTTGTTGGTAAAAAGGGCGAATCATCTATCTTATTAAGTTGAATGAGGTTGACATGCGCAAGCGTTCCAGCACAAAAATCGCAGAGCGCTGCAAGCTCTTCATCGGTATCGTTAACACCTTTTATCAGCGCATATTCATAGGTTGGACGTCTACCTGTTGCTTCTACATATAAATTCATTGTGTCATGTAGGTGTTGCAGATTAAACCGTTTAACACCAGGCATGAGATAATCTCTGGTAGATTGCACGGCGGAATGCAGAGAAACAGCTAAGGTAAACTGTTCTTTTTCGTGAGAAAACTTAATAATGTTAGGCAGTATTCCACAAGTAGAAATAGTCAAATGTCGAGCTCCTACACCTAGGCCATCAGCTGAGTTCATCATTTTAAGCGCAAATATGCTTGCGTCATAATTGGTAAGCGGTTCGCCTTGTCCCATAAGGACTGCGCTCGCAACGCGCATTTGGAAATCATCTTGTATGAATAGGGCTTGTTCGTAAATTTCATAACCCGTAAGCGAACGAGTAAGACCAGCTTTACCTGTTGCGCAAAACACACAGCCTATAGCGCATCCCGCTTGCGTTGAAACACATATCGCAAGTTTGTTTTTAGTTGGCATACCCACACATTCTGCCATAACACCATCTTGAAAGCGTAAAAGATACTTTCTGCTGCCATCTTGCGAAACCTGCTTACTTACGAGGGCGGGGATCAAAAGAGCGTGCGTTCTTTTGCCACAACCACGCCTCAATTTGCTTAACTCTAAACGCAGGTTCGCCCATAGATGTAAGTTCATATGTTAGCTGATCATGGCTCAAGCTTCTAATCTCAACTTTTTGAGGTATTTTTTGTTTATGCGAAGAGTCTGCGTGAGTTTCACTTATACAACTGCAACTTGGTTGCCGCATTGATGTATGAATATTTGAACCATCCTCATCACCTACGCTTGATGCCAGTTGCTGTGGATTCTTTTGTGTCTCCTTGTACAGAGCATGTACCTCATCGGCGATAGCTGTGCGGTCTACTTTGATTTTACTGTCTTGATTGTTCATATGCCTACGGTGAGCCTCTCTCGTACGTGATAAATGTTGTATGCTTATACCACTTAACTACGTTGTAAATGTATATTTTTATTCTACCCAAATGACAGGCATGTAAGGAGACGGTTATGCAGAAAACTGATGTAACACATTATCGCATTGCGGTGTTGGCAGGTGGTTGGTCTGACGAAGCTCAGATATCGCTCCAATCTGGTACCGAATGCGTAAAGGCTCTTAAAACAGCTGGTTTTACAACAGTTGAAATGTTTGACGTTAAAGACCTTTCTTTTATTCAACGACTTGCTGCGCATGAATTTGATATTGCTTTTGTTGCTATGCACGGTCGCTATGGTGAAGACGGTTGTATTCAAGGTTTGTTGGAAATTCTTCATATTCCTTATACATGCTCTGGAGTACTAGCATCTGCTATGGGTACTGCAAAAGATATCGCTAAACTAGCATACGAAAACGCAGGTATTCCCACTCCAAAAGATGCGTGTCTTGCTTCGGATGACGAGATTGATGAAAACGTAGTACAGCATATTGTTGATAAATTAGGATTGCCATTATTTGTGAAACCCACGGACAACGGTTCGAGTTTTGGCGTGTTTAAAGTTGAAGAGCAAAAAGACCTTGCAGGCGCGATTAAGAAAGCGCAAAAAACAGGAACACATGTTCTGATAGAGCAAGCTATTGTTGGCACCGAGATAACGGTTCCCGTTATTGGAAATCATCACCCTCACGCACTGCCTATTGTTGAAATTGTATTTAACGCTCCGTTTTATGATATACAAGCAAAAGCCGAGCCTGCAGCCCTTCACCATGTTATACCTGCGCGTTTGGATAAAGATGTGTACGCTCACGCTCAAGAACTTGCCAAGCAAGCTCATGTGGCACTTGGTTGTCGTGGTGTTTCTCGCACTGATTTTATCGTTGACAAAAACGGTGTGCCGTATGCTTTGGAAACCAATATTATTCCAGGCATGACTGAACGTAGTTTGATTCCCGACTCCGCAGCACATGAAGGCATGGGCTTTCCTGAACTTTGTAAACGCTTAGTAGAGTATGCATTAGAAAAATAGTCCAGCGAATTTGGGTGACTGACGTGGTACAAGACAATCAACAACGGCAAGATTTTGAGACGAGAGTCAATGAATTTTTGCCCTTGGATATTCATCCTCATATTCGTAAAAGATACACAACGCTCATGGAGCGTGCGTCTTTATACGATTTTGGCTGCCTAGAATCTGACATTGTGGCGCTTGACACCGAAACAACAGGGCTTTCACATAAAAATGATCAGCTTACCCAAATTGCTGCCGTAAAGCTTGAAGAGGGGAGTGTGGTTGATGAGTTTACAACATTTGTAAATCCATCTCGCCCTATACCACACAACATAGAAAAACTTACCAACATTTACAGCGTTGATGTGGAACATGCGCCAACTCCTAAAACCGCAGTTGCTCGTCTTGCTGATTTTGTTGAACTTGATCCCATTCTTGCTCACAATGCAAGCTTTGATAGAGCTTTTATTGAAGCCGCACAAAACGATACCTGTGTAAGTGATACTTGGATCGATACGCTGGCGCTTTCTCGTATAGCATTTCCTGCGTTGACCTCGCACAAACTGCAGGATTTAGCGTATATCTTTGGCTGTGAAAGCGTTACTCATCGTGCGAATGACGATTGTACTGCCTTAGCAGGCGTGTGGCATTATATTTTGGCTGGTATTTGTGACATACCTCAACAGATTTTAACAACGTTGGTAGAAGCGCATAACGAGGTAAACTGGCCATATAGATTCATTTTTTCGTATATACTTCACGAAGTGCTTTCGGAAAACAGCGAAGCTCCTTTTGTATATAGTTTAGCTGTTGAGAATGCATCTGTTGGCATGTCAAATACAGGCACGATTTCCGAAATTAGACGAGATCTTTTTAACACGCATGCCTTTACGTTTCAAGCAGAGCATTCCAATCAAGATAAAACGCTTGATGAAGCTCAAACAAAGCATAATTTTTCGTCTGCAGGCTGTGTGGCTCAGATGTTTTTGTCGCAAAATTACGAAGTGCGTCCAACCCAACAAGAAATGGCTATACGCGTAACGTAACGAGCTTGCAAAATAGCGGTCAATGCGGTGTTTTAGAGGTTGGAACTGGTGTAGGTAAAAGTCTTGCATATTTACTTCCTTCGGTTTCTCGTGCGGTACAAAATGATATACAAATAGGAGTTGCCACTAAAACCAACGCACTTGCAGAGCAGCTTATCAAAAAGGAATTGCCTCATTTACATGCGGTTTATCCCAAAGACTTTTCATATCTTATTGTGAAAGGTGCTGAGCACTATCCCTATCTTGAAGGGATTGATACGCTCTTGCGAGAAGAGTTTGATACATCGCAATTTAAAGATATTAGATTTTCCTCGTCAAAAATTAAGGCTGAAATTCTTACTACGGCGGCTCTTATATACAGTGCTTGTTGCGAATTAGTTGATGTTGATGTAGATAGCTTGGGTATTAGGTGGAACATGATTCCTAAAGGGGATTTTGTTGCATCGCATCACACAGGCTCAAGCCGCACCCTGTCTACTTGTGCACCGCATTATATGTTAAGCGAGTTGCGCGAAAGAACTCAACATGCACATCTTGTGGTTACTAACCATGCATTACTTGCAACTGATATCGCGTTAGGGCATGTATTATTTCCACTTGTTTCCAATTGGATTGTGGATGAGGCTCATGGATTTGCTGATCAAGTTCGTGATCAATGGGCACAAGAGTTGTCTCAAGACGCCTTTTACGATCTGTTTTATACATTAGGTGGCATAAAAACTGGCTTGTTAGGCGATGCGTTTTCCAGCTCGTCTAACAGCGAGCAAAAACCTCTTTTGCAAAAACTTATTTCAAAAGCGGCTGTGTTGGTGGCGCAGTTGCATGTTAAAAACGAAGATTTATTCGATTGTCTTAATGCTGTTATGCTTGATGACCGATACCGCTTTTCTCGTGGTACGCATACACATATGATTCAGCGTGTAGACAGCTCTATTGTTTCTCAAGATGCATGGAATGCGTTTTTAGACAAAATGAGCGAGTTTGCTAAAACATTCGATACACTCGAGGCGGTGCTTACTCAACTTTGTAAGGTAATTTCAAGTGAGGCATCTCAACATCGTGATTCTGATTTTAAGCGTGTATGTGCTTATGTTGCCTCGTATCTTGAGGTGATGACTCGTCTGACTCAAGGTTTGGAAGATGGGTTTGTATATACGGTTGAGCGAGTAAAGCAAAAGAAAGCATATCAGACCTATTTAAGGGAAACGTGTCTTGATATTGGAAAGCGCCTGTACACCAATTGGTATTTAGGTGCGCAAAGTGTGTTATATACCTCTGCAACGCTATCGATTGAACAATCATTTGAGTACTTTAATCATTTGGTTGGACTTGACAGGCTTAACAGCGATCGTGTAGAAACCAAAACACTTCCTTCGCCATTTGATTACGAGAGTCATATGGGGGTTATTGTTCCTAATAACCTTGTGTTGCCACAGCATGAAAAATATATTCAACACCTATCTAACCTGCTCTTTGATATTCATGTAGCCATGAATGGCTCGGTGCTAACGCTTTTTACCAATCGTCGTGAGATGGAGGCTGTAAGTTCAAAGCTTGCGCCGCGCCTTGAAAGTCATGGTCTAACACTGCTTGAACAGCTGCCCACAACATCGGCACAGCAAATTATGCGTGGATTCAAAAAAGATACAACAGCGTCACTGGTAGCGCTCAAGTCGTTTTGGGAGGGTATCGACGCGCCTGGGGATACATTACGCTGTGTTGTTATTCCTCGACTTCCGTTTTTGCCACCAACCGATCCTATAGTTGAAGCGCTTACCGAACGCGACTCGTCTACCTGGTGGAATTATGTGTTGCCTCGTGCAATTACCGAAATTCGTCAAGCAGCTGGGCGGCTTATTAGAACGCAACATGACAGTGGGCTGGTGATTATTGCTGATACGCGCGTTTTGAGCAAAGCATATGGAAAACACGTGCTTCACGCTTTACCAAATGCACACCATCAGGAAATATCCCGTGAGAACATGAAGTCGTACATACAGATGTGGAGAAAAGCTCACGAAGAATAAACTTGTGTTCTTTACGTTCTTGGCGTTGCGTAGTGTTAAGTGTTACGCGATGTTTTGCTCTTTTAAGGAACTCGCTGTTGCAAGAAGCTTATCCGCATATACTTTTACCTGCTGAGAGAAGTTTGCATTGCTTGTACACACGCTATCAGCACAAGCGCACATGCGCTGTATAAGCCACGAGCTTGAAAACAGACGATACGATATTTTGATAACACCATCTAGTTCTTGCGGTTTCTTTGGTGAGTTTGGCCACCATAGTTTTTGTAGAATAGTAGGATCGGTAACAAAGAAGTCTATTAAATCCGTAGTTTCATGAGTGACGTGCAGAGTCGTGGAGTGTAAATCTGTAAGGTTTTTACAGGACGTATAGGGGAGTTCTGTAATAGTATGCATGTTCTTGCATTTAAATACCCGTATGGCGCGCTTGTCCAAATCATATGCTTGAATATACCACGCTTGATCACGCCGTTGTAATTCAAGCGGTATTGCACGACGTTGATGAGATGAAGTTCGAGTTTGGTTGGTGAAAGAATTAGGTTTTTGTGACTCATTCATCGTGCGGCAACACGAGAGATTAGACTTTACGTAGCTAAATTGCACAGCATGCTGATTACGTAGAGCGTGAGTTATGACTGACAACCCTTGCATTGTGCTCGCCACCTGCTGTGACTGCGCTTCAGATTTGTGCACTTCAGGCGTATACGAGCTGTTGTGAGCGCTTTTTACAACATTTGTTTGTAAGTAGGTTAAAAATTCATCTTTGTTTGCAAAACCCTGGAGAGCCAACGCTTCGGTAAGTGCTTTGGTTTCGGCCAGCGTTAAACACATGCTTCGTCCTTTAATGCCATATGAATCGTAATGTGGATCATAGAGCGTTACGCTTTGAATAGGCGCGTCCTGACAGGATTCGTCCTGCGCAACACAAGACGCTGCGTTAATTGAATTATTGCTGGTGGTATTAGGACTTTCAGCATTTACACATGTGAGAGTTAAGCCAGGAAATTGCGTGTCGCCACCGAGCATAAGTAACAATTGCAATATTTTTTGTGCTTGGTCGCGCTGGCAATTCGTGATTTGCATAATTTGCTCTTCGGTAAGCGTATCTCCATTGTGTTGAAGCCTTCCCACAAGAGAAATGAGAAGTTTAATAAGCGATTTTGTATCTTTTCGTCCGCGCGTATGTTGTGATGTGGCCTTGTTGTCAGCCGATGAAGGCGTCTGCTTTATAGTATTAGGTTGCTCAACATAAAAATTTTCTGTGCAGTGCAAAAGTTTTTTCCATGCAGTGTGTAACGCAGATGGCGCAAGGGGAATACAGTTGTTTTCGATAGCCCAGCGCACCGTAAGATCAATATTAGCAACCTGTGTTTTCCATAACGCAACATGCTGTAGTGCAGTTGCTCGTTGCGTCGTGGTGGTTGTTTGTTTACTCTCGCAAAGCTGTGCTGGATGCAAGTGCATATGACATACTTCGCGCACTTCTTTGGAACAGCTATTCAGAACAGCAAACGTTGCTTCTAAGTGGTCATTTCCCAGTTGATAGGGCATAACACGATAATCAAGCGATGAAAAATCTCGAGGTGGTGTGTAAGTTTTTGAAGTGAGTGTAACTTTTACAAATCGATCTAAACGAAACACACGAATGTGCTTATGAGTACAGGTTTCAGACGATGATGGTTTGCCGTGTTTTTCATTTTGTTTTTCGTCGCTTTTTTCGGCAACAAAATAGGTGTGCTCGTGAAATCCAAAAGTTCCGAGTGGCGCAAGATTATAAGAGCGAGCCTCTCCATTTTGTACGGTATACACGCAGCTCACATAATGATGTGTGCTCAGCGCTTGAATTAGGGTGGCAAGTACAGTTTGTTTAGTTTGCTCGTTTGCGCAGGTATCTACCGGAAAAGATGATGTCTGCTTAGCAATGGGTAAGGTTGATATATGTGGTTGGGAGTCAAGTTTTATAAGCGCGCTTCTTAATTCATCTCTCCATGCAAACGAATTATCACGCGTAAGGGGATCGCACAGAACGCGTAGTGCCTGCATGAAAATTGGTGAAAATCTATGGATGATAAAACTCTTTTTCTCATTGACTTGCCATGATATGCATGGTTTTCCTTGTTGTAGATCTGTGTGTTTCATAAAAACAAAGCCACAAGATTCAAGGCGAGCTATATCGCGTTTAAGTGCTTTAACTTGGGATTCTCTTTTTTCGATTGAAGTGTAAAACAGTTGCTAATGCAACAATCCGTCGAACGGCATAATCATTTTCGGTAAACATATCTCACTGCCTTGTATTCTTTTTGAAGAAGCTTTGTGGAACAATCAAAATCTACGATATTAGTATACAAAACTCAATCAAATCATGACATGAGTGAATTATGAGAATATCTTTTGTAACAAATTCTATATTTTGCGTGCGTAAAGAGGAAATTTGTGGCAAACTTATACATAACTGTATGTGGAAGAAAAACACATGTTTCTCTATAAAACGGATGCGCGTGTTTGCATAAAATAACATAGGTTATTTATTCCATGTCTGTTAAAGAAGACGGCTCACAGCAAAACAAAGGATACTCGCATGGCAGATATTCGTACATATCTTGATTACTTAAATGAATCCATTGAAATTGCGCCCACAAATAGTCAAGAGGAGCTTGACGCCGCTGAACTCATCGAAAAACTCATGAAAGATCACAGTCTTGAGCTGCACCGTCAAGACGTGGTTTCGCATGGCTGGGGCATAGTTATACACGACAGTTTGTATATCGTGTTGTTTATCGGTATGCTTATTTCTGGTTTCACAGGTACGTTTGTGAGCTATTTTGGATTTATCGTTTGTCTTGTGGCAACGGTTTTGCTTGTGCTTGAAAAACTTCATATTTTTGAAATAAGTTCGTTTGGTCCACTTGCGCAAAGTCAAAATATTATTGGCGTGCACCGCGCAACAGGTCCATTGGTTATGAAGGGTAATCGACCCATTGTTGTGGTTGCTCATTACGACACACCTAACGAGGATATTCTTTCCAAACCTCAATTTGCACCGTATCAGCCGCGCCTTAAAAAATTAGTATATTCTGCCGTGTTATTTACCATGTTTTGTGCGCTGGTACAAGTTGCGCTTTTCTTGCCATTTTTAAATGATATTGTCCGTCGTGCGTTTTGGTTATTAGGAATTTTAAGTGCTTTTTCGTTTTTAGCGCTGGGAGTAAACACGGTATATAAGAAATTTGCTTCGTGCACCGAAGGTGCAAACAGTAATAAAAGCTCCTTAGCTGCCATGATGGACGTCGTGAATACCGTTCGTCCTGCAGATGACGAGGCAAGCAGATGGGGTTATGTTCATCCTCAACAAAAGTTTAGTGAAATAGCAGAAGTGCCCCAAGAAAGCAAAGCAAGCTCATTGTCTTTGGTTGACGATGAGCGCGAGTCGATTCCCGAAAAAGAAGAACATACATCTGATTCTACACAACTTCAAAACACGCTTAAGACAGCACCTGTTTTGAATCAAGACACTCATAATCTTATGGAGAACAACCTAGATGAGTCAGTGTCTGAGGTAAGTAAAAAGGATACACCTGAAAATGTACAGAGTGAGGTTGCTGCAAACGAGCAGCAGCAAGACGATCCTTCTGTTACACATGTTCAAAATGAGCAAGCCGTACAGGCGCACGCAACATCTGTGCCCGCGTCTAACGAAGCCTCTATGGACGACAATCGTGGGGTAGAAAGCGCAGCAGACCAAACTACGCACTTCCAACAAGGTAAAGAAACATTGATAAATCTAAACCTTCTCCCTAAGGATTGCGAGATAGATTATACCGTGGGTCTTAAATACGAAACGCCTGTAGTAGAAACTGCGGCTACACAACAAGAATCTGACCTAGAACAAAGTAACGCTTTGAAATCTAGTGATGTGCCGCTTATGGAGGATGGTGCTCCCCAAAACTTAAGTGATGGTCAAAAAGCGAACACTCCCTCACGCACGAAAGTTCGCAACACATACATTGCTCCTACCTTTGAAGAAGATTATCCAATTGCCAGTTGGAAGCCAGTAACTGCAGAACAAAAAATGTCTGTAGTTAATAATTCAGAAACCCATGAGAATGAAGACGTTCAGATTCCTGCGGACTCACAAACAGACACGCATGAGTCAAAGGACGAACCTTCCGTTGTTACAGATGTTGATGCAAGCACCCAAAGTGCTGTTGCAGAACAAACCAAACCACTTGATGAAGTTGCCGATAAAACGGACGAAAACAAGAATTCTCAAGTTGTAGAAAAAGAACCCAACAAATCACTTTCGCCCGAAGAAGTAATAATTTCTCAAATTCATCAGGAGGTTCAGGCTCGCACACAACGTGATGACTCACAAGTTTCTAACGCTTCACAAATACTTGAAGATGAACAAAGCGCACTTGGCGGCTCCGCTTCGGGCGTCGCTGTAGCACGTCGTGCAGTGTTGTTTGATTTGCCTGATCCGCGTGAGCAGGTGCAAGATCCATTTGCGTCAGAAAATGACGACCAGCCTGCTCATGAAGTTCCCCATGAAGAAGTAGAGGAAAAGAAAACGACACATGGTCCCGCCGATGAAAAAACTATTACTTTTACACCTCAAGGCACGCGCGATATAAAAGTATTAGACGGTGTTGCTAAACCCCTAGATGAACCGCGCACATCTTCTGCCGATCGTCATGCAAAGCTTTCCGATGAAAAGAAACAACGTGGCTTGGGTTTATTTGGTAAGAAGAAAAAAACAACAACTACAGATAAGAACTCAATGAGTTCGTGGTTGGGTGTTGACGATAATTTTGATGCCAAGAAAGATGGTCGTCAGATTGGTTCGTGGGATAACTTTGTGCACGAAGAAGACAATAACAACCAAGCTTCCTCTCATCCAAAGTCGTGGAAAGGTGGCGCAACAACACGAGTTGGTTTGCGTGTTCATGAGGGAACAAAGGGTACGCAACCGCAAGATTTGCCAAGCGTTGATGATGTTGAAGCTCATGCAACAACTTCCAACGAGGCAGATTCTCATACGTTGAGTTTGAAAAACAACCCATTTGTCCAAGGTGGCGTCGTTGATACAGGCGTTGCTCCTGCGGCTTCTGGCGATGAAGATACGGCACACTCTGTCGCATGCTCATCAGATGTTTTGAGTGATGAAAACATTTCAGAAAAAAGTGCATTATGGGAAGACGCTAAACAAGACGCAGTACAGTCAACTTCAAGCAAACTTAAGCAAAAAGATAAGCCTGTGTCATCTGATGAACAAATTCAAGAATTGAAAGACGCTGTTTTGTCGATGGGTTCAGATGAGCTATTATGTCACGACATTTGGTTTGTAGCGCTTGGTGCTTCTGAAAATAATCATGCAGGCATGAAACAATTCTTGTCTGAATACCGTCGTGAAATACGTGGTGCTTTTCTTATCAACCTTGATTGTGTGGGGGCAGGTTCTCTTACGGTGTTAACGGCAGAAGATCCGTATAACACGCGTCGAGCAGATAGAAGAATTACACGCCTGCTCTCTAAAATTGCTGAAGATTTGCACATTCAACTGCAAAAGAGAACATATGATTACGGTCGTACTGACGCAACACCAGCTATGCATGCTTCCGTGAGATCTGCTACTATCATGGGTTGTGACGAAAATGGACTGCCTGCACTTGCTCATACACAAGACGATGTTGCTCATATGATAGACGCAAAGCAGGTAAAACAAGTAGCGCAAATGGTGTGTGAACTTATTCGTCGCGCGTAATGTAACCTTTGTGCCGTGTGTGCATATGATACAATGTAATGCACGTCTTTACTAAGAGGCGCTATGTTGCGCGGGCATCGCCAAGAGGTAAGGCAATGGCTTCCCAAGCCATCATTCGCGGGTTCGAATCCCGTTGCCCGCTCCAGATAATAAAACGCTCTTGCTGAACGTGTCAGCAAGAGCGTATTTTATATCAACGACCCTGATTTGGTATATTTGGTATTACACCTATTGATCAGGCTTATATAAACGCCTCAACCAGCTATTTTGTTCTTCTGAGCAAATGATTTGCAAGGCGATTAGCAATAAATTGTACAAGCTGAACAAGTATAATCATAATGATTACGCAGGTCCAGGTAACATAGGGATTAAACTTTTGATATCCGTAAGCAATAGCAAAGTTACCAAGACCGCCGCCGCCGATATATCCAGCCATTGCACTCATATCCAGTACACCTATGAACAAAAACGCATAACTTAAAATGAGCGGAGCAAGAGCTTCGGGTATAAGAACGGTTTTAACGATTCCCCACTTAGACACACCCATCGACCGCGCAGCTTCGATAACACCAGAATCTACTGAAAGAAGGTTCTGCTCTACCAAACGTGATGACGCAACTGAACACGCGACAATCATAGGACAGATAGCTGCTGCTGTTCCAATGGAGGTTCCAATAAGCGCAATAGTTACTGGTTGGATGGCTGCTAAAAATATGATAAACGGAATGGGGCGTATAAGATTTATACAAACATCAACAATGTTATATATGGCAACATTTTCAAATAAGCTACCTTTACGACATCCCCATAATATAACGCCTACAGCTATACCGATGATACCTCCGGCAACGAGGGTAATTGCAACAATCTGCAGCGTTTCAATAAGTGCTCGTATAAATTCGCCATCTGCAACATAGGACGAAAAATCCATCCACGCGGCAGAATTTAGCGTGCTTGCCTGTGTAACCCACAAATGATTAAGAAATTGAGAAGACATAATAACCTCTTTTACGTAGCTTAGATATTAGTTTGCGTCTGTAGCGATGTTGCTATATGCACTACAACGTTTTTCGTCTAAAGTTTGATAGGTCTCATATGCCTTAGACCATGGTATGGGATGTTCTGCCGAACCAAAATCAACGATTGAGTTTTCGCGCGCCAGATCGGATATATACTCATCCATGCGCGAGACGTCACCGTAAAGTTCATAGGTAAACGTTCCCAAAGACTTGTCTCCTATCATTTTTACACCGCCGCACAAAATAGCGTTGGTAATACTTCTGTGTGTGAGCATCGCCGAAATGTGATCTCCCGATGAGGCAATGCCATTGAGAGTGTCTTCATCGCGCATGATAACGCTTATAAGACGTCCTGGATGCTGCGCACGCAGAACCTCAAGTTCTTCTTTGGTGGGTGCACAATCAACAGCAGCACGTACAAAATTTTGCGTAATTGATGTTTGCGGACGTGCAAAAATCTTAAAAGCTGGACCTTGCTCAACAATGCGTGCTGTTTCCATAACGGCTACATGCTTAGCAATTTTTGCAACAACGTCCATTTGGTGTGTGATAAGCACAACGGTAATTCCAAGCTCGGCATTTACGCGCTTAAGTAAATTAAGCACCTCTTGCGTTGTCTTGGGGTCAAGTGCACTTGTTGCCTCGTCTGCAAGCAAGATTTTAGGCTGCAGTGCAAGCGCACGCGCAATACCAACGCGCTGTTTTTGTCCACCCGAAAGCTGCGAAGGATATGCATGTGCATATTCACTAAGACCAACATAATCTAGCAATTTTGCAACGCGTCGTTCTTGAAAATCGCGACGCCAGCGATCTTGCACCAAAGGATATGCAATATTTTGTGCAACTGTTTTGGATGAAAATAAATTAAACTGCTGAAAAATCATGCCAATTTTTTGGCGAAAGGGGCGAAGCTGTGTTTCGCTTAAGTGTGTAATGTCTTTATCAAAGACAGAAATGTTACCGCTATCTACTTTTTCAAGACCGTTAATAAGGCGCACCAACGTAGACTTTCCTGCACCCGAATACCCGATAATGCCCATGATGTCGCCTGTTTCGACCGAGAGTGATACATCTTCAAGCGCTGTGTGGGTATACTTTGACTTTCCGCCTTGAGTAAAGGTTTTATGAGCGTGATTGATTGAAATAATAGGGTTTTCCATAGCTACCTCTATACCTGCAAGGCTCACCCATAGCATATGGGTGAGCCGCATATGACGTTATTGAAATTACACACGCATATCTATTGTACTTACTTTAGATACAAGTTTGCGAGGTTATTTTGCAAGGTTTGTAACAAGTTGAACCTGTTGTAATGCTGAACTTGTTGTAACAAGTTGAACCTCGCGTATGCGTATTATTTGGTCTGTGCTTCTTTGATGCGCTGCTCTAAGTCGGCAAGATCTTGTTTCAACAGGTCTGCGGGGTCATTGTTAACAATAACTTGACCTTGCATGTGCTCGATAACTGCGTCCGAGACTTCCTTATCGTGCCAAATTTCGGTAACCTTTTTGAACACTGGATTGTTTTCGTCTTCTTTACGTGCAACCCATACGTTGATATAGGGTCTCGATGAAGGCGAATCCGCACTATCGGCAAAAATGGCATCTTGAGGATTTAAGCCAGCGTCTTTGGTAAACGTGTTATTAATTACAGCTGCTGCAACAGAAGGATCTTGAAGAGAAGTTGCCACTTTTGCTGCTTCAACAGGAACAACGCGAACTTTAGAAGCCGCTTCGTCCACGTCTTTTGGCGTAACGAGGGCATTCCACTCGCCTTTAAGCTTGATAAGGCCACAAGCACTTAAAACGCCCAACGCACGAGCTTGGTTGGTTTCGTCGTTAGGAAGCGTGACTTGCGATCCTGCTGGAATGTCGGTAGGCTTCTGGTATGTTTTTGAATACAAGCCCAAAGGAACAACAGCGTCACCAGCAATTGGTTGAAGATCCTGGTTGTTTTTAACGTTGTAATTAGCCAAGTAAAGCGTGTGCTGGAACAAGTTAAGATCAAGGCTTCCTTGTGCAAGGGCTGGATTTGCCGAAGTGTAGTCAGAAAAATTCTTGAGCTCAACTGCAACACCAGCTTCTTCGCATTTTTTCAAAAACACTTTCCACTGTGGATCATTGGAGCCAACGGTACCTATGATAACGGGGTTGTCTTTGGTTCCTTTTTCGGCTGCTTGTGCGCTCTTGGTGTTTTGATGTAGATAAATTCCTCCGCCAACAAGAGCTACTGCTATAAGTCCAAGGCCACCCAAAATGAATGTTCTGCGTGAGGTATCTGTACGCACAACATCATTTATATCATCGTCAAACAAGCTTTGGGCACTTTGTTTTGAGTCACTTTCGTTTGAGGTGCACATGCTCTGGCTCTTCTTATCTTGCATGGAACTCTGCACACTTTGTTGGTTGTGACTGGTGGTATCTTTTATCTGAGCCATAAACGCCTCCTCAAATTACGTGACTACGTATGTAGCCAGTTGGTCAGATAGTGAACTATGCAAAATAGGACTCATGTTCATATTGAATTTCCTTTGCATATGTTCACACGATAGCTTTATAAACTACGTTGGTAAGGATAATACACACAATTACTTACGAATCAAAGTGAAAACGTAAATTTTTGAGAATTTTGTTCATATTTCGTAACAATTTAATAGTTTCTACACAAGTGCTCATTCGTAAGTGACGGGGGTATAAATTATGTCAAAATTAACGCATGTTCTTACTAGAAACGTATGTTTCGGCTGGTATAGTGTGTGTATCTGGTTTGATCGCTTTTGTTTTTAAAGTTGTGCAACACCTGTTAAATCGTCCGAAGGCAGAGATTGTTGGATATCAACCTTATTCCACCTATCTTCAGAAAAATCTCGTGGCGTATTTTTCGATTGATAAACTTTATGTTCTACTTTGCGATACGAACCATCAAAGCGTGCATATAAATCAGATGTGTAGGTAGACCCTTTAACGCTGGTAACGGCGCATGTATCGTCTTTTTTATTGGTTGATAAATAATACGTATCGCCTAAAGAAGGCGAAAATTCAAACACGTGCGCTGGCTGCGCAATCTTTTTACCATCGGCAAAGCATAGTGCGATACTAAATGTTTTTGGATTGGTTCCTGGCTCATCTGAGCCAACAAGAATAAGGTCATCTACTTTATCCGAGCTTGCGTCGCGAACAAGGTAGCGATAATACTTAAACGAAGATCCGTCTTTCTTTTTGAGATATGTTGCGGGTTGCTTCAGGGCTTCTGCATAAGCGTTGTGAACATCAGCTTGTTGGTGTTTGTTTGGAGCTTGGGGTGTATCTGCATTTGTATTTGTACTTGTGTTTGTGTCCTGGCTGTTTTGCTGTTCATCAGAGTTCATTTGTGTACCTGCTTGATTGTTGTTGGCTGACAATGTCATAAAAGTATAGAGTCCCCAGGCTGCGCCCATTACGGCTACACCAATAATAAAAGCAAGAACAACACGCAGGACCCCGCGCGATCGTTGTGTTGTATTGTGCGTTTGATCTGCTGAAGAGTGGTGCGCTGTGTTTGAGCTATGTTGCGGCATGCGTGCTCCTTAAACTGCTGATACGCTTATAGTAATGGTAACGGTAAGGAACAGTTTTTCAAAGCGTCAAACGGTAAACGGTTTATGTGAGGGTGTTATATATGTGGCTTGAGCTGTGGCTGGTCGTGCATGGACTGTGCCGTATTGACGGACTGTATCTTGTAGACTTAATCGGTGTTCAGGTGATGTTTTGTATCGGATTAAGTTTTAAGAGCTGTATGAGCTTAATAAGAAGGTGGACATATGGAATTATCTCCATAATTGAAACTTTTTTGAGATTTTCGCTGTAATTACAACTGGTTTGTAAGAAAATAATTAAGCTTACTTGAGGTCATGGTCTAATTGTTGCAGAATTTGTTATCTGCACATGCCTGACATTTTGGGTCGTTAGCTCAGTTGGTAGAGCAGGGGACTTTTAATCCCAAGGTCGTGGGTTCGATTCCCACACGACCCACCACCTTTTTTCTCCCTTTTTTACATAATCTACCAGCGCAAATGCAAATGTTATAATACGTAAATATTCATCAATTGCACTAAGTGTTGCAAAGTGTGAATTACCGTGTTTAACTGGTGTGACAGGTTGTGACCGATACGCCAAAAAATGCGCGTGCAATTAACATGCAATAATAAATTTAAGTAATTGAGCGTTCAGGCTGTGCTTCGCCACGCATTTATTACCACTTATTTATTATTTTTTGTTTTTATTTTTAGAACATATATCGTTGGTATACTTAACACGTACATTATTTTACAAGGGCTTGGTAAGAAAGGTTCTCTTATGATAGACCGTTATACTCAACCCGCTATGGGGCATATTTTTTCTCTTGAAAACAAATATAACGTCTGGAAAGAAATAGAAGTATGTGCCTGTGAAGCACAAGCAGAATTAGGGCTTATCGGTATTACCAAAGACGAGGCAGCGTGGATTCGCGCCCATGCGGCTTGCAATAAAGAAGAGATTGACGTTCTTGAAGCGCAGGTAAACCATGATGTTATTGCCTTTCTTACCAATATGGCGTCCTATATTGATAAAGACGTTCCCGCAGAGGAGCCACATCCTAGCCGTTGGGTGCACTTTGGTATGACCAGCACCGACTTGGGTGATACGGCTTTATGTTATATGCTTTCGCAAGCTCTTGATATTCTAAAAGACGATGTTGCTCGTTTGGGTGAAATTTGTAAGCGTCGCGCGTTTGAAGAAAAATCAACGTTGTGCGTAGGGCGTACCCATGGTATTCATGCCGAGCCTATGACCTTTGGTATGAAATTTGCAAGCTGGGCTCAAGAGCTTAAACGCGATTTAGACCGCATAAACACGGCTCAGGAAAGCGTGTCGTACGGAGCTATTTCGGGCGCTGTTGGTACGTATTCTTCGATAGATCCACGTGTTGAACAAATGGTGTGCGAAAAACTACATCTTAAAGTAGATCCGCTTTCTACACAGGTTATTAGCCGTGATCACCATGCATATGTTGCAAGTGTTTTGGCGGTTTGCGCCGCAACCTGTGAGCGTATTGCTACCGAAATTCGCGGATTACAAAAAACGGATACGCTTGAGGTTGAAGAGCCGTTTAAGAAAAAACAAAAAGGTTCAAGTGCTATGCCTCACAAGCGAAATCCTATTACCGCAGAAAAAGTTTGTGGTTTGGCTCGTGTTGTTAAGGCAAACGCACAGGTGGCTTATGACAATGTGGCACTGTGGCACGAGCGCGACATCAGTCACTCCTCAAACGAGCGCGTGGCACTTGCTGATAGTTTTATTGCACTTGACCATATGTTCACCTGCTTAATTCGTATTGTTGATGGACTTGTTTTGTACCCCAAACGCATGTTGGCAAATCTCAACAAAACGCGCGGTCTTATTTATTCGTCTAAAGTTTTGCTTGCCCTGGTAGATACGGGTATGACGCGTGAGGACGCGTATCTAATTGTTCAATCTTGTGCAATGAAAACATGGAAAGAAATTCAAGAGTGTGAGCAAGGCACTACGTTTAAGGAAAAGCTTAAAGCAGATCCCGCTTGTGTTTTGTCTGAC
>QWCD01000027.1_pt1 | contig 105606 bp, 94 predicted proteins | sample 1972461 | NCBI WGS metagenome assembly QWCD01 (sample SAMN09866717, study PRJNA288562) | Human vaginal metagenome isolate term4_vaginal, whole genome shotgun... | isolation source: vagina | host: Homo sapiens | place: USA: California | reverse complement strand
ATCCTTCTTCATCTTTTTCAAAGACAAAATGCTTATAAAACTGCTTAAAATGCAGGATTTCTAAATTTACATCTTTTGTATTAAGGCTACACTCTCCACATACTCATCATTGTCCAAACTAAATTTCTTACTATCTTTAAGCTCTAACAAACAAAGTATTCTTATCTAGAATAATTAAGCCCCAAATAGGTTTACAATATATTTTCCCGATTGCCTAAGTTTAATGAATCATATCTTTGTAAAATTCATCTACGATTATAAGAGTATTTCCTTATAAAAACTGTCTAAAAAATATTTGTAATCCAGCCATTTCCCTACGCCGTTCAATAGTCCTTTAACAAATTTTCCAGTTATCTATATTAGAAATCGATGAATTATCTACCGCGTCATCAGCAATATTTGTATGTGGACACGCAGAACATAATGGATTGTCTCCATTATTCCGTCCGCTATATACACCATTATTTTTAATTTCTTTTTCTATTTTCCCATTAACAATTTCAAAATGCAAAGAAGTTTCATCTGCATAGCCAGTATCTGGAATAAAACGCTCTGTAAAAGCAAAGTATTTTACCGTATTTCCTTCAAGAAACTTGTCGAAATAGTCTTTGCGGATAAAGACAGTTCCACCGATAGGGTCTCTATAATATGAATTCTTATTGTTGTTACATATTATCACTTTTTCTTTATCTTGAGTTTCCCATGATAAATCCGAAACATTCAATTTGAGATTAAAAAATATAATAATATTCGATGGTGGTAATACTAATGAAGTCTCCTCAAAAACTTCAGATTGATTATTAATATTTTTTACATTCTTGCAAAGCCAAGGTTTTGATTCATTATCAGGATATGAATTCAAATTGCCAATATATTCTTCTAATTCAATGGTCAGATAGCGAGCATTACCATCATCGTATATTGTTTCATTTTCCGAAGAGCAACACCACAAATCATATGTATCTTTCCATCTTGTTTCATATTTACCTTCCTCATGTAGAGATACTCTACCTGCCAACATTACCCATTTTTGATGTTTTAATTCAACTGTTTCAAGAAGATGCAACACATTTCTTCTAGTTAATTCAACATTTCCTACCCAACAAACATCACGCTGCACAGGCATCTCTAAGGAATTTATTGCATAATCTCCCAGTCTCTCTATAAAATCTTGATATGTTGGAATTGGTGCTGTAATAATAACATCTTCTCCATATTCCAAAGGATCATACACCTCATATCCGATACTATTCTGAATATTATTATATGTTGAAAACTGATTTGTATAATAGTTACACATCAAGCTCCCGTAATATAATCCTGTTGCAATATCTACCCCCCTTCATATAGACAGAATGATGAAAATCTCCTTCACGAATATTCATAGATTTTCTATCTGCTGAGATATTGTAATATTCGAAAACATATCTAAAAACTTTTTCAAAGCTTTCCATAAAAGAATTCATATCCAATGTTTTAATCTCTGCTATAGACTCTATCTCTGACATAATTCTATTTTCGAATGCTAACCAACCGCTGCATTTCCCACCACATACACAGAAGTATTTATTATAGAGATAATTATTTATACTACTAATTTCATTCTTGTCATTTGCAAGAAATTTCGTGTACATATTAATATGATCTTTTCCCCAATATCTAAATGGTAGAAAATCTTTATTCATAATATCCACATAAAATAATATGTCACTTAAATAATCTGAAACAACTGCATCTTCATTATATTTAAATAAATTCTTCCTATTCCAATTTATATAAGAATAAGGCTTGCCAAAGTAAGCCGAAATTCTACGGAGACTTTTTGCGTTTAGATTATCCTGTTCTGCAATAATCTTCTTGTAGAAATCTATAATTTTACTGTTGTCCTTTCTCATTTGACTCAGAACATATATAACAGCCTCTTGTATATAAAAATCAAAAATTCTATTATATTCAAGAATAATCCTATCGACATAACACTCATTCTTAGAAACCACCTCATATAACAATTTCATTGCTAAACATCTAACATCCTTATTAGGTGCTGCACAGCAGAGTAATGAAAAATAAAATGCTTCGTCTTCTCTTTTGTCAGTTCTGTCATTTAATGTTGTAAAATACAACACATTTTTCAGTCTATTCTTTATACCATTTTGGAAATGATATCCAGCCAATATGTTTGATAGCTCACATAACCTTTCACGGCTTTCACAATAATAATCAAATAAGTAGTTGCTACAGTTAAATGGTTTGTCAGTATATCCTCCCATCGACTGCAACAAATCACTATGGTCAATAGGTTTAAACATCTCCAGAAAGACTTTAATATCATCACGCTTAAAATGAACTTTAACCAATGTATTAAAATCCAAGTGTTCAATTAGCTCTGTATCTTTTATTAAGTCCTTTATCTTCTTATAATCTGGAGATATATTATCGAATATTGCTATAATTAAAGCTTCTTCAAGATTGTACAAAGATTCTACTTTTGATTTTATAATACTAACCTGTTCCTCGTAATTTTTCCCACTAATATCTTCAAATAAGGAACGAGCAATCAAAAAATCTGTCAAAGAATCAATAATAAAGTGATAATGCTTTTCATCATCACTTTCATAAGCATCCATAAAACCCATCTGTATCATGGATGAAAGAAAATTTTCCCCGGTTTTAATTACCGACAGTAAACTAGTCTCATCAATACGCTTTTTCGCATTTCTATACATCCATTGAGCAACTCTTTTTGTATCTTTCCAAACATCTATACCTTGACAAGTCAAACTGTCCTTAAATACCTTACCTATAGTTTTTTTTATATATTGCTCCAAAATAAAAGTAATAGACGCAATTCCATTTTCAGTTTTAGCGACAAGTTTTTGTGACGATAGGACATCACATAACATACTTAACAATAACGCATTATTCGAATACAAAATATCTTCGTACATATAAACATCCGACACAGATAGCCTTAGTATTTCACTTAATGCTGATTCAAAAGATACACCTGGAAACTTATACTCATATTCTGATATTTCTTGATACTTTTTAAGAATCACATTATCCATTGAATTTGTTCTGTATGATATTATGATTCGTATTCTTGGATATTTCTTGAGCTCCGTTAAAATATCTATTAAATTATTCTGTCCTTCCTCTGATATTTCATTTATTGCATCAAAAACAAAAACAAATCCTTCATCACTTGCTTTTATTATTTCTTCAACATTAATATTGTTTGTATTCTTTTCAAACTTTCCATATATGCATAAATGCTCAATATTATTCTGCTCCAATTGTTCTTCGAAACATTTTATAAAATAGCTCTTGCCAATACCCCCTTCTCCTGAAATTAAGCAAAAACGATGAAGACTCATATATGTTTCTATTTCATATAGGCTTAATCCGTGCCAAGATCCTTTCAAATTCCGTATATCTGAGATTTTTTTTGCAATTTCTTCTATGAAAGCTGACTTTTCAGAAAAAATGCATCATACGTTGCCAACACTTTTTCTAACGATGATATTTCATGTTCTGCGTCCTTATCTTTTTGATATCTTCTAATTTTCGGAAGTTCTCCCATAAGATAATCCATAAACTCTGGATTTTCCCATTCCATTACATAAGCAGGATTACTAATTGCATTCATTCTATCTTTTTGATTTTTATTCAATACTCTGTAATCCATAAGAACCTCCTTACTCCAAAATAATTTATATTTTATTTCATAAGCTGAACATACCTTAAGCTGCTATATTATCCACGTTTCATATTTCTCCCAAAATATCTAAGTACCTCCATAATTAACTATTCCCTTCTCGGTTATACATTTATACTGCTTTGAATTCTCTAATTTTTGATTATTGTGGTTTTTTCCAGCATCAAGACAGCACATTCTCTCAACCTTTGAATATATTATTATTTCATATCAGGACATCATCTTAAAATGCTTCAACGCGGCCAAAATAGCTTCTTCTTTTTCAATTTGGCACTGTAGAACTTTCTGATTCTCGTTCTTTGAAATATTATAATGTTCCCTAACTTCTAAACCATATTTTCTCTTCACTTGTGCAATATAAAGTGTGGATACTCTAACCCCAAACTTTTCCAAAACATAGTTTTGAATTTTTTTATAGGTTGCCTTTCTTTCAGCACTTGTCAAATCCAGATCATCCAGCTCAATTTCAACACTTATGTGCTTATCGACATCGAGTTTGGACAAAAGTGCTACCGTCTCCACGTGACTCGTCATAGGGAACATATCCACTGGTTGAATGAGTTTTGTTACATAGCCGTATTCTTTTAAAATCGCTATATCACGCACCATAGAAGCAGGATTACAGGACACATATACCAATCTACTAGGCTGCATGGCTACGGCTGCTAGCAAGACTGGTTCTTTACAGCCTGCCCGAATAGGGTCAAAGACAATCACATCTGGACGAACGCCTTTTTTATACAGTTGTGGCATTACGTCTGCCGCATCGCCCACAATAAATTCACAGTTAGAAAAACCATTCGCCTTGGCATTTGCTCTCGCATCAATAATGGCTGGCTCTACAATTTCAATACCAATAACACGTTTTGCCTGTTTAGCCAATAATAACGATATCGTTCCCGTTCCACAGTACGCATCGATAACCGTTTCATTACCAGTTAAGTCCGCCAATTCTAAGGCTGTTTGGTATAGAACGCGTGTTTGTTCTGGATTCACTTGAAAGAACGAATGAGGTGACAAGGTAAATGTTAAATTATCGATGGTATCCTCAATGGTTTCATTGCCATATAACAAGGTGTTTGTGGGCCCCATAATCACATTTGTCCGTTTAGGATTATAGTTCTGCACAATCGATGTAACCTTTGGCAATCGCTTCCGAATCATCGATACCCATGTATCCGCTTGTGGCAATGTGCTAGTAGCCGTTACCAGTATAATCATCCATGCATCATGACCAATACGTCCAACAATATGTCGCAAAACACCTGTTCCCGTAGTTTCATTATATGGTTCTATCTGTAATTGGCATGCAATATCATAGCAAACCTGTGCAATCTGATTATTTTCTTCTCTTTGAATATGACACGACGTACCTTGCACGATATCATGTGATCCCGTTGCATAAAATCCCATACGAATCGTATCGATTGTACCGCCTACAGGCATTTGCATTTTATTCCGATAATGCCATGGGCTAGTAGGTCCCAATGTAGGTTGCACCACGTCAGGAGACATATGTCCCATACGTTCCACCATATCCTTTACTTTTTGTGTCTTCAAGTCCAATTGACCATGATAGGAAATATGTTGCAATTGACAGCCCCCACAGTTGCCATATATGTCACACATAGGCTCTACTCGTTCTTTACTAGGTTCTATGACACGAATCAACCTTGCCGTGGCATAGTTCTTTTTCACCACTTGAATCTGGCATTCTACCACTTCATGTGGTAAGGCAAACGGTATAAATATAGTAAAGTTATCGATGCGTCCTACTCCTTCACCACTAGTCCCCATGCCATGAACAGATACGATATAGGTATGGCCAACAAGCACTGGGGCTGGCAAGTGATTCGCCGTCCCAGTGCTTGTACATGTAGATTTACTTTTTTTTGTTTTTTTACGTACTTTCATATGCTTAGTCATGACTTTCACCAATTCTATTTTTATACTTAACAATAGAAGCAAGTAGTAATACTATAATGATGCAAAGCACCTTAATCCATATTTCATACCCTATAATGTAGGGTTGTAATAAGGCATCTTCTATAATCATTTCGCCTGCAACCCAACCTAATAAAGCACCACCGGCATACAGAATAATTGGAAATCGATTAATAATCTTGGCAAATAAAGCGGAACTGAAAATAATGATAGGTACGGTAATCAACATACCTACAATAACAAGTTCTAAATGCCCTTGTGCCGCCGCCACAACGGCCAATACATTGTCAATACTCATCATCGCATCAGCCATAACAATTGTGATAATAGCACCACGCAACGAGTTTCTAGCTTTAATATCTTTGGTTTCATCGCTATCTGCTAACAGTTGTATAGCAATCCATAACAGTACGAGTCCACCAATAATATGTAGAGCAGGAATAATATGTAAGGCTTCTACTAATACAGTCGCCATCAACAATCGTAAGGCAATGGCACCAAAGGTCCCCCAAAAGATAGCTTTTTTCTGTAAATCTGGATGCAATTTTCCAGCAGCCATACCGATAACAACCGCATTATCTCCTGCTAACAAAATATCAATAATAATGATTTTACCAATAACTAACCACGTGGCGATTTCTAAAAATTCAGTCATACTCTTTCCTCTCTATTCTATCCACTTGTCGCTGTAACATCCACTTACCATAGCCTCGTAAAGAAAGCGTTACACATGTAGTATATATATATTATATACCATTACGCATAGTATCACTATACGCACAATCTAATGAGCGATGTACTTCTATCGATTATGTCACCTATAGATAGGTATTTATGCTTTTTTCAAACGATTGGTGATGATGGCAGCACCGACCACTAGGATAACACAAGCAATGCTAATGATGGTTTGATACGCCGATAGCATGCTTTCTACAATTGGGTCTTCTAACATCATACCTGCTCCAACCCAAGCTAATATAGCGCCACCTACATATAAAATAACAGGGTACCGTTCAATAAGATCTACAAATAAGGTACTACCCCATACAATGATAGGTACGGTAATCAACATGCCAATGGCTACAAAGGTCATGTGTCCATCCGCAGCGCCTACAACGCCTAGCACATTATCAACACCCATAATACCATCAGCAATAATAATCGTTGTAATAGCTCCTAATAAACTATCTTTTGCTTGTACTGTATGTTCTGAGTTTTGATCTAATAATAGTTTATAGGCTATCCAAAGTAACAACACACCGCCGACCAATCGCAATGCAGGAATCGTATTAATTGCTTCTATAAAAAGAAATGCCATTACCAAGCGCAATAGGATGGCACCAACAGTGCCCCAAAAAATAGCACGTTTTTGATATTTGGGTTGTAAATTTTTAGCCGCCATACCGATAACAATCGCATTATCGCCGGCCAATAAAATATCAATGATTAAAATTTGCAATAATACTAATAACCCGGTTAACGAAAACATTTCCATGTTATATCCTCCATCCATAACTGTGGCGTATCCACTCCCCTACATCGAACATCATCGATAATTTTATTATACCATGATTCATCATGCATCACATATAAAAATGGTATGCCTACAGTAGTTATCCCCTTATCTGTACGGATAAGGGCATCAACATACCCATAGGCATACCTATATATTATTGGTACTGCATTGCTACTCGTTAACGCGCTATGACTGCATACGACAAGACGTTATCATATAATACTTATAGCACCTACGTTAGATGTAAATATCTCCATGCCATACGCTACCTATACGATTCTACTTTTTATGAGCAGTATATTTAATTTCAAAGGCTGTTAAAATACGAGTTAATCGTTCATCAAGAAATGTACCTGCTTGTTGTCTAATAGCATCTGGTACACCATAATAGGCCTCTGCTATACTACCCGTAATAGCTGCAATCGTATCGCTATCACCACCGATAGAAATAGCATTACGAATGGCATCCTCAAAATTTTTGGATTCAAAAAAGGCTGCGAATGCTTGTGGTACACTGCCTTGACAAGAAACATCAAACTTATAGGTATCTCGTATCGCATCTAATGTAAAATCGATAGGATAATAAGCATCATTAATATATGTATATATTTCATCCATACTCTTGCCCGTACGCGCTAAAAATACGGCAACCGCTACCGCTTTGGCCGCTTTAATGCCTTCTGGATGATCGTGCGTCACAGCCGTCACTGTCTGTGCCAGATCCATTACTTCTTCTATCGATTCACCTGCATAGCCGCATCCACCGACACGCATAGCTGCACCATTCCCCCAACTATTATATGGCTCTGGTGTTTTACTTTTTATCCACGCTTTAAAACGTTTCCCATAACCTGCACGTGGATATGCGTTACCAAGTTCTTGCATGCTCTTAATAGCATACGATGATAATTCATCATAGTTTTCACACGCCATTAATGCGTCACAGATAGCTAAGGTCATCACTGTATCATCAGTAAATCGACATCGTTTACCAAAAAAATCAAATTCTTTCGTTTTGATATTGTGCCATTCAAAACGTGACCCCACAATATCACCAATAATTGCACCAATCATAGTATCTCCTCCTTAACATGTAACTAGTATATGAAAAATATGTGAATACTATTATATAAAAACTACTATAATATGTAAATACTAAAACGATACTATATAATTCTTACTTTCAATGCATCATTGAACTTACTAGAATACTTCTCCATATGCCATATGTATTGATAGTAACATGTGTCATACATGTTTGACTACTACAGAGAAATACACTGTATCAGCATATCAATTCATTGCAGAAATGATTATTTTTTGTTACAATAATATGTATTGTAAGGACTTACTATTGTCATCATTTCTATGTAACAATGTGACAACTAAGTCCTTTTCTTGTTTTTCTATTATCAATCTATTAGAAAGGACTGTATAGTCATAGACTATACAAAATACTTATATATGAAACAAACCTATACGTATCTACAAAAGATCATTCAGTTTTTAAAACTATTTACGCCTATGGCGATTACACAGTTTTCCTTATTGGCTGGATCTTTCGTAGCTTTATTTTTAAGTGGTCAATATAGTACAGCTGATTTAGCCGGTGTATCCATTGGCTATAATATTTGGATTTCTATTTATACAGGGTGCATGGGAATTCTCTTAGGGATTACTCCTATTATATCTCATCTATTAGGAGCTAATAAGTTACAATCTATGCGCACGATTATTCAGCACGGTTTATATGTAGCTACTGCTATGGGAATTTTCCTATTGCTTGTTTGTGGCTTATGTATGGATAATTTTCTAACCTTTTTACATATGGAATATGATGCCTATGTGGTCGCTCTAAAATATTTAGGTGGTATCGCGATTGCTATTCTTCCTTTGCTATGGGTATGTGTTCTTAGAAACACGGTAGATTCTCATGGATACACACACTACTCTATGTATGTCACTGTATTCACTTGTATTATTAATATCATATTTAACTATATTTTTATTGCCGGTCGATTTGGGTTACCTGCACTAGGCGGAATGGGTGCCGGTTTTGCAACCGCTCTTTCCGTATGGCTTAATTTTCTTATCTACTGCGCTATTCTTACATACAATAAAGCCTTTCGCCATTATAAAATTTTCACACACTGGAGCTCACCACAATGGACCTATATTCGAGAACAATTAAAAATGGGTATCCCCATCGGCATATCTATTTTCATGGAAGTAAGTATTTTTTCTATTGCTGGTCTCCTCATGGTTCATTTTGGCACTAATTATGTTGCTGCTCATCAAGCTGCGTTAGGATTTACTAATTTATTTTACTGTTTTCCTTTAAGTATTAGCATGGCTTCTACGATTGCCGTTGCCTTTGAATTAGGCGCCAATCGGCCTAAAGACGCCTTGCACTACTCCTATGTAGCTCGTGGATTAGCCATTGTCATTGCCATCGCTATATGTTCTTATACCTTTACCCATATGGAAAGTATCGCCCATATGTTTACCAATGATAGTACCGTAGCCACATTAATCATTAGTTTCTTAAGTTATGCCGTATTCTTTGCCGTCATCGATGCATTCGGCACCCCATTACAAGGCATTTTACGAGGCTATAAAGATGTGAAAATCATTTCCTATATTGCCATTTTCTCCTATTATGGAGTAGGCTTACCAATTGCTTATTTTCTTAGTCGCACTCCATCATTTGGTCCCTATGGTATTTGGGTAGGTCTATTGAGCAGTGTCATCATAGCAGGTGTTTTATTCACGTTCCGTACCTACTATATTCAACACAAGATTTCCCCTCTATCTCATAAAAACAGAGTACAATAATCGTTTCTATACCCCAAAATTATACTCTTACAATACTGTAGATTTTATAATCACCTATCTAATTTGTATACTACGACTCATACACCGCTAGTATACTGGGATAGGTGATTTTTATGTCACTTATTGCCATTTTTCTAGTCAATGACCTAGTCGCCCTTTCATCCTCTATTAGTGCCAGATATATATAAATTACATATTTTTATGAGACAAGATTACTCCGTTAGCGACACTTTCATTTCTCTATTAATGCAGATATATAAAAGACCACTGTATGATGCAATGATAATACTAATTGCATCATACGGTGGTCATGTAGTATGTGACTTAGAACTTGCCACATGGAAAATAGGTACATGCTCATACTACGGTCATACATCATATTACTGTGATAGTAAGTATGTAAAACCTATCCGTCTATAGCCGTCATGTCTTAGCATTTGTAGCTAACACGTCTTGTTTATCCACTTTTGATAAGCGAAAGAACTGATATACTTTTTCCGCACTAGCCTTATTCATTCCTTCTGCCTGTGCCAATTCTTCTACACTAGCTTCTCGCATAGCTTGCAAGGTAGGAAACGCCTTATGCAATCCTTTCCGACGTTTTGGTCCAATTCCCTCAATATGGTCTAACACAGAAACTAAATTTCTCTTACCTCGCAATCTTCTATGATAGGTGATAGCAAATCGATGCGCTTCATCTCGTATTTGTTGTAACAGCTGTAATTCAGGAGAATGATGTGATAAGATGATACTTTCTGATTGTCCTTCTACAAAGACTTCTTCAATGCGCTTAGCCAGTGAAATAACTGGTACATCGGTAATGCCGACTTGACGAATTAATGATATGGATGCATGTAATTGTCCTTTACCTCCATCAATGATAATTAAATCTGGTTTGGGCCAATCCACCTCATTGCCATATCTGCGTTCCATAATTTCTGCCATCGACTTAAAATCATCTGGTTTTCCTTGTACCGTTTTCAGTTTAAATCGCCGATATTCTTTCTTCGCTGGTTTGCCCCCTTCAAATACTACCATAGAGGCCACCGTTTCAGCTCCCTGCGTATGAGAAATATCAAAGCACTCCATCCGCTCTGGCAAACGCGGTAAATCTAGCACTTGTGCTAACCGTTTTACAGCGCCTTCCGTTTTATCAATCTGATGTTGCCACTGTCGCCTTCTTTCCTGTAAAAATGACTGCGCATTCGCCGCTGCCATTTGCAATACATCTTTTTTATAGCCTCGTTGCGGTACTGATACTTCTACTTGTTGCCCTTTTCTATGAGAAAACCATTCACTCAATAACGCTTGTTCAGAACTCATCATAGGTAATAATAATTCTTTCGGAATAAATGTAGACGCCCCGTAATATTGTTTAATGAATTCTGTCATAATCACTTCTTCACTATCGCCATTCGTATGAGTAAAATAATTTTGTCTACCCAATACGCGTCCAGCCCGTATAAAAAATAACTGTACGCATACTAAATGATCATCAGAAGCGATTCCTAGCACATCCATATCACCGCGTTGTGTAACCATTCTTTGTTTCTCTTGTATTTTTTGAATTCTTTGCCACTGATTTCTATATACAGCGGCTGTTTCAAAATCTAATTCTTCTGCAGCCTGTTCCATCTTTTTCCGTATATCATCTACTAAAGAAATTGATTTTCCTTCAAAGAGTTGTATGATTTGATCAATATAGGTTCTATACGTATTAGCCGTAACATACTTTGCACAGGGAGCCTTACAATATCCCATATGGTACTGCAAACAAGGTCTATCTACTTGCATCGATTTACAGGTGCGAATGGGAAACGTTTGATGAATGATTTTTAATGTTTGATGTACGGCGGTAACATCTGTAAAGGGGCCAAAATATTTAGCCCCATCCCGCTTCATCTGCCGTGTCATAAACACACGAGGAAATTCTTCCTCTACCGTGACTTTTATATACGGATAGGTCTTATCGTCTCGCAGCATAATATTATATTTAGGCTGATGTTCTTTAATTAAGGTACATTCTAAAATTAATGCTTCCATCTCTGTTTTTGTTTGTATAATTTCCACATCCACAGCATGCTTCATCATAGCTGCCACTTTAGGAGAGCGATTACTATCTTGCCGAATATAGGAACGTACACGATTGCGTATATTAATCGCTTTTCCCACATATATAATGCGCTTATACGCATCATGCCATAAATACACTCCCGGCGTTGTCGGTAAATGACGTACCTTTTCTAATAATTCATTCGTTATCATCGCTTCCCTCCTTTCATGAAAGCTACGGCTACTGTCTAATAACAGGTATGCCTATCGATTGATGCAAGGCAACATGCCCTATAGATAGTACTAGATTGTAATCCACCATCGTAAAATAATACATAGATAATTATCTACTCGTTAGCATTTTCTTTCATATACGCCTTAGTTCGTTCTAATACAGGGCCTAAAAATCTCCCTGTATAACTTTCTTTTACCATAGCAATTTCTTCTGGTGTACCAGTGGCCACAATTTTGCCACCACGGCTTCCCCCCTCTGGCCCTAAGTCAATAATATGATCTGCTGTTTTAATCACATCCAGGTTATGCTCAATAACAATGACTGTATCCCCTGCATCAACTAATTGTTGCAATACATATAAAAGCTTTCTAATATCTTCTGCATGAAGCCCCGTCGTTGGCTCATCTAAAATATATACGGTCTTTCCTGTACTACGGCGTGCTAATTCTGTAGCCAATTTAACACGTTGTGCTTCGCCTCCCGACAAAGTAGTGGCTGGTTGTCCTAATCGAATATAACCTAACCCTACATCTTGTAAGGTCACTAATTTACGATAAATTTTAGGAATCGACGCAAAAAACTCTACTGCATCATCTACGGTCATATCTAACACATCGGCAATGGACTTGCCTTTATACGTCACTTCTAAGGTTTCTCTATTATAACGAGCCCCTTTGCAGACTTCACAAGGTACATACACATCTGGTAAAAAATGCATTTCAATCTTTATAATGCCCTCGCCTCGACAAGCTTCACAACGACCACCTTTTACATTAAAACTAAATCGTCCTTGCTTATAGCCACGCATTTTAGCTTCTGGCGTTTGACTATATAATTCGCGAATGGCATCAAAGACACCCGTATACGTAGCAGGGTTTGATCGTGGTGTACGCCCAATAGGACTTTGGTCAATATTAATCACTTTATCTACATAGTCTATTCCTCTAATGTCTTTATAGGATCCTACAGGATGATATGTTCTATGTAAACGATTTGATAAGGCTTTATATAATATATCGTTAACCAACGTCGATTTACCTGACCCACTAACGCCCGTAACAACAGTCAACACGCCTATAGGAAATTTAACCGTCATGTTCTGTAAGTTATTCTCTTTGGCTCCACGAATTTCAATACATTCCTTGCCAACTTTTCGCCTAGTTTCTGGTAATGCAATATACCGATGACCACATAAATATTGACCTGTAATAGAATTCTTACAGTTCATCACTTCTATTACCGTACCTGCTGCTACTACTTGTCCACCATGTTCCCCTGCACCTGGTCCAATGTCCACTAAATAATCTGCTGCACGCATAGTATCTTCATCATGCTCAACAACTAATACAGTATTACCTAAATCACGCAGACCTTGTAAAGTAGCAATTAAGCGATCATTATCACGTTGATGTAGCCCAATGGAAGGTTCATCCAAGATATATAATACCCCCACTAGTCCAGACCCAATCTGTGTAGCCAACCGAATGCGTTGTGCCTCACCACCAGACAGGGTACCTGCACTACGGCTAAGTGTTAAATAATCTAACCCTACATTATTTAAAAAGCCTAACCGTGCTTTAATCTCTTTTAAAATCTGCTCTCCGATCACTAATTCGCGATCAGTTAATACTAATTGATCAAAAAAAGCGACCGCTTCTTGAATGGTAAAATTCGTTACTTCTTCAATCGTCTTATGCCCTACTAAAATGGACAATGCTTCTGGTTTTAATCGCGCTCCATGACAAGTAGTACAAGGTTTCACAGCCATAAATTTTTCAAATTCTTCACGAAGAGAATCACTTGTAGCCTCACTGTGACGACGTTTTATCATCGGCAAAATACCTTCGTACTCTGTATGAAAGCTCTTTACTTCACCACGCATATTTTCATAGTCAAACGTAACTTTTTCTGTTGAGCCGTGCATAACTTGTTTCTGCAATGATTTTGAAAGGTCTTGAAATGAATTATCTAAGCTATACCCATGTTGTACTAACAAGCCTTCTAATTGACGCATAAACCAAGCATTAGGATTGGCACTTAACGCAACTACCGCCCCATCTCTAAATGATATTGTTTTATCTGGTATAACGCGCTGTTCATCAACTTCCATAGTACTTCCCAATCCAGAGCAAGCAGGACAAGCACCAAAAGGACTATTGAAGGAAAACATGCGTGGTTCAATCTTAGGCATCGAAATATGACAATCGGGACATGCAAAATGTTGACTATACATATGCTGCAATCCATCTACCTCTTGCACTAATACGAGTCCATCGCCCCATTGTGCAGCGGTTTCCATCGAGTCGGCTAAGCGAGTTTCAATACCTGGTTTCACCACAAGACGGTCAATGACTACTTCTATATCATGTTTTTTATTTTTATCTAATTGAATATCCTCATCCAAAGTGAATACGGTACCATCAATACAAACACGGGCAAAGCCCTCTTTACGCATACGCTCCAATAAGGCTTTATGCTCTCCTTTTTTGCCACGAATCAAGGGTGCCTCTACCATAATTTTTGTCCGTTCTGGTAAACTCATTACATCATCTGTCATTTGTTGTATCGTCTGCGATGTGATTGGCTTACCACAACTTGGACAGTGAGCATGTCCAATACGCGCAAATAATAATCGTAAATAATCATAAATTTCTGTCACAGTACCCACAGTAGATCGCGGATTACGACTCGTCGTTTTTTGATCAATCGAAATAGCTGGAGATAAGCCTTCAATATAATCCACATCTGGTTTATCCATTTGTCCTAAAAATTGTCGTGCATAAGCCGATAAGGACTCCACATATCGCCGTTGACCTTCTGCATAAATCGTGTCGAATGCTAACGATGACTTACCCGATCCAGACAAGCCAGTCAATACAATCAACGCATTGCGAGGTAATGAAATATCTATGTTCTTTAAATTATGTTGTCTTGCTCCTTTTATAATTAATTCGTCTCTCATGACTGATATAATGATGTATACATACATCATGTCCTTTCTCTACTAATCTTTACATCGTTATATACCTAGTAACCTACATAGGGATAACTATATTCCTATAGGGATATACTACTCTTTCTTAGGTGACTTTCTACGCTTAGAAGGTTTATGAATCCGACTATCCTTGGCTTCATGCATATGGGCCCACTGTTGGCGTAATACACTCAACTGATCGCGCAACATAGCTGCCCGTTCAAATTCTAACCTCTTCGCCGCATCGCGCATATCCTGATTGACTTTTTCAATTTGATTATACAAATCCTCTGGTGATATATCTGGCAGTGCTACTCTATCAGATGCTTCATATGGCTCAGCATCCACTTGATCCGTATGTACCGTAGATGTGTCATGTGATTGTGCCTTCTGTTTTATTGGTTGTCCCAGTTTCGATGTACCATCTGCATAGGTTGCCTCTTCATCAAATTTAGTCAGTTCAATTAAATCTTTAACATCCTTACGAATGGAAGTAGGCACAATGCCATGTTCTTCATTATACGCCTCTTGTATATGACGGCGGCGTTCTGTTTCTGTCATCGCCCGTTTCATCGACCCCGTAACACGATCTGCATACATAATCACTCGCCCATGCTCATTACGAGCAGCGCGTCCAATCGTTTGAATCATAGCTGTATCGGACCGTAAAAAACCTTCCTTATCTGCATCTAAAATCGCCACGAGAGCCACTTCCGGCATATCAAGTCCTTCTCGCAATAAATTAATGCCTACTAGCACATCAAATACGCCTGCTCGCAAATCTCGAATGATATCAGCCCGTTCAATCGTGGCAATATCTGAATGAAGATAGCGAACACGAATATCCATTTCTTTTAAATAATCTGTTAAGTCTTCCGCCATTTTTTTAGTCAACGTAGTAATGAGAACCCGTTCATCACGTTTAACAGAAGCTTTAATTTCTCCTAACAAATCATCCATTTGCCCTTGTATCGGCCTAATCTCAATAGATGGATCTAATAATCCTGTAGGCCTAATAATTTGTTCCGCCACATTTGTTTCTACTTCCATTTCATAAGGTCCCGGCGTAGCCGATACATAGATAATTTGATTGATTCTCTGAACAAATTCATCAAATTTGAGAGGTCTATTATCGAGTGCCGAAGGCAATCTAAATCCATATTCAATGAGCGATTCTTTTCTAGCTCGATCCCCATTATACATAGCACGTATTTGAGGAACCGTTACATGCGATTCATCAACGATAATCAAAAAATCATCGGGGAAATAGTCAATTAATGTATACGGCGCATCACCAGCCTGTCGCGTTGACATATGGCGTGAATAATTTTCAATGCCCGAACAATAGCCCATTTCTTGCATCATTTCTATATCATAGCGTGTTCTCTGTTCTAATCGTTGTGCTTCTAATAGGCGATCGGCTTTTTTTAACATGGCGAGTTGTGCATCTAATTCATCTTCAATTCTTTGAATCGCCGTATGTAGCTTATCTTTCGTTGTTACATAATGCGATGCAGGATAGATAGCAATGTGCTTTCGTTCTGTAATGATGGCTCCTGTAAGTGCATCAATTTCTAAGAGTCGATCAATTTCATCACCAAACAGCTCTACACGCACGACTCGCTCACTATAGGCGGCGGGAAAAATCTCAATCGTATCCCCTTTTACACGGAACGTACCGCGCGTAAAATTGATATCATTGCGTGTATATTGAATATCTACCAGCTTATGTAAGATTTCCTCTCTACTTTTTTCTTGCCCCAACCGCAATGACAACACTAATTCGCTATAATCCTCTGGATTTCCTAACCCGTAAATGCAACTAACCGATGCGACAATAATCACATCTTGGCGTTCAAATAAACTCATAGTAGCACTATGGCGTAGTTTATCAATTTCATCATTAATGGAAGCATCTTTTTCAATATATGTATCACTAGATGGGATATACGCTTCTGGTTGATAAAAGTCATAGTAGGAAACGAAATATTCTACTGCATTATTGGGAAAGAAGCTTTTAAATTCACTGCATAGTTGAGCTGCTAATGTTTTATTATGCGCGATGATTAACGTAGGTTTTTGCACCGCTTCAATCACCTTTGCCATAGTATAGGTTTTACCCGTACCTGTAGCGCCTAATAACACTTGCGCCCAATCGCCACGATTGATGCCCTTCACCAATGAATCAATCGCCGCTGGCTGATCGCCCATGGGTTCAAAGGGTGCTACTACTTTAAAAGGATTGATTTTTTCTATATCTTGTTGATTCATACTATCCATCTTTATGTATATTTCTAATATACGCCAATTGTTCTTCTACCGTTGATGATGTTTGACTTTCATATTGCTGTCGTGTATCATCACCATCAAACACTTCTAAGAGAATGGCAATGGAAACTCGATCGAGTTTCTTGTGTATTTCTTCTTCAATTTGCTCGATTGAGTACCACTGTTTATCAGTATATCTGGCAAGGCGTTCACTAATCTCATGCCAATTACACAACAATAAGCGCGTCATCGGTCTATATAGGTTCACATCAAAATATTCAATGATGGCCACGATACGCTGAATGTTTTCATCAGTAATATGCCACTTATGATGTGTATTTTCTCGGCTCACATAGTCTAACAAAAAGGTGTGATTGATGGTATGTGTAGGTTGACTCATAGTAGTTACACCTTATCAAATAATGCGTTTGTAAAATCTTTTGCATTGAAAGGATGTAAATCATCCATACCTTCACCTACGCCAATCCATCGAACGGGTACGCCTAATTCTTCTTTAATAGAAATCACAACACCGCCTTTCGCAGTGCCATCAAGTTTCGTAACTACGATGCCGTTCACAGGGACCGCTTGCCCGAACAATTTAGCTTGACTTACCGCATTTTGACCCGTTGTACCGTCCAATACTAATAACGTCTGATGAGGAGCTCCTTCTACATGATGGCTGGCAACACGACCAATTTTTTTAAGTTCTTCCATCAAATTAACTTTTGTATGCAAGCGGCCAGCCGTATCTACAATCACGATGTCCGCATTACGAGCTAGGGCCGATTCCATCGCATCATAGACAACGGCAGCTGGATCTGCCCCCTCTTTATGTTTAATAACAGGAACACCTACTCGTTCTCCCCATACACATAATTGTTCCGCTGCGGCCGCACGAAATGTATCCGCTGCAGCAATAACAACTTTTTTCCCTTGTTTTGTATAGTAATGTGCTAGCTTAGCAATGGTAGTCGTTTTACCTACCCCATTAACGCCTACTACCAAAATAACTTCTGGATGATGTAGAGGTAATTCTTCTTCTTGACTATCTAATATTTCCGAAATGCGTGCTTCCATAAATGGCATAACATCACGAGTATCATTAATAATACCTTCTGTAACGCCACGGCGAATTTCTTTCATTAAATATTCCGTTGTCTTAACTCCTAGATCACCTGTCAACATAACAGCTTCTAAGTCATCTAAAAATTCATCGTCAATTTGTGCGTATCCAATAATCACATGTTCTACATTACTCACAAACTGTTTCCTTGTTTTTTCTAATCCTTCTTTTATACTATTCAAAAATCCAAATGCCATTATGTTAAATCCTCCTTAACATCTTCAAAGGCCACTGTTAACAATCGTGATATACCTTGTTCTACCATAGTAACACCTTGTAAGACTTCGGCTGCTTCCATCGTTGTTTTACGATGGGAAACAACGATAAATTGTGTTGCCTGATCCAATTGCCGCAAATACTGACTAAATCGTTCCACATTAGCTTCATCAAGTGCCGCATCCACTTCGTCCAATACGCAAAATGGAGCTGGCCGATAGAAAAGAAATGAGAATAATAAGGCAATCACCGTTAATGCCCGTTCTCCACCAGAAAGTAATGTCAATTGTTGCCGTTTTTTCCCTGGTGGCTGAATGTAAAAATCAATGCCGCTGGTCAAAATATTATCTGGATCCGTTTGTACAATTTGTGCTGTACCACCATTGAAAAGTTGACTAAACACACGTTGAAATTGCTCACCTACTACATGTAACACGTCCACTAGTTGCGTACTCATAGCCGTATCCATTTCAACAATAACATCTTCTAACTGATGTTTAGCTGTATCCAGATCATCCAACTGGGTTTGTAAAAAGTGATGTCTTTCCTTAGCTTCTTCAAATTCTTCTATGGCCGCTGGATTAATAGGTCCTAATTCTGTAATACGAGCCAATAAATCAGCTTGACTTGCTTTCCATTCACTAACCGATCCACTCATCGTAATCGCTTGTGCCTCTTCTAAGGTAAACCCTAATTCATCCAGCGATGCAACCGATCGTTCACAATCTAGCTTATAGCGCGTTAGGCGACTTTCCATGTCTAATAATTGTTGTTGCACGCGCTTATATCGTTTATCTAACGTCTGCTGCTTTTCTATCATCTCTTCCATAGAAGCTTGTCTATTGGTAGCCATAGTATAGGCATCTTGGCGTCCTATTGCCAATCGTTTCGTTTCAGAAGCTACTTGTTCTAATTGTTTTTGTAATTCTTCCATCTGTTGTGGCAATACCTCTATCATACGATGTTCTAAGGATGATACTTCGTTAGCTAAGGGTGCCATGCGATCTGCTAAAGAAACAAGAGTTTCTTCCTTTTGTTGCATTTCTTTCTCTCGATCATGTATCGTTTTTTCTAACGTTTCACAAGATATGCGCATCGTTGTAAATGATTCATAGGCTGATTGCTGTATAGCTTGTAATTCCTCTACCTTAGCCATCATCTGTTGCGACATGTCTTGCTCCCGATTAGAAGAGAGTATATCATCTATTTCACCTTGACAATGATCGACGGTTTCTTGCAATTGTTTGATTGTCTTAGTATATACCTTACATTTCTCGCGTTGTGCTTCTAAGGTTTCTTTGTTTCTCTTTCTCTGTTGCATCAACGTATCGATCTTTGTTTCACCCGATGTATATACTAAATGCAATTGTTGAAGTTTATCATCTATCTCTTTGCGGTCTTGTTGCAATGCCTCCTGTTCCCTTTCAGAAGCAGCTAGCGTTTCTACTAATTGTGCTTGCTGTTCTTGTAGGGATGTCATCGTTTGTTCTAAGTGACGCATTTCTTCTTTACGAGCCACCACGGATCCTTTTCTTTTTTTACTAGTACCGCCTGTTAAAGAACCACCGGGAGAAAATTGTTCCCCCGTTAAGGTGACAATTCGCAATTGTTGGTGATACTTTTTTTGAATCTCAATCGCTCGTGTCATAGAATCTACCACGAGAATACGTCCCAATAAATAAGTAAAAATGCCTCTGTATGCTTCATCAAAGTGAATACAATCAACGGCTAACCCTTTAACACCTTCTTCTTGTAACGCTTCTGTATGTATCACACGACCGTGCACCGTTTCCATAGGAAGCAATGTAATGCGTCCACCTTGTGTATCTTTTAGGTAGCGTACACAATCCGCCGCCACTGATGAGGAGGTAGTAACAATATGATTTATACTACCGCCTAATGCTATTTCAATCGCCATAGCATAGGATTCTTGCACCGTAAACAACTCGCCCACAGCACCTTTAACCTGATTTCTCCACGGCGCCGTTGCTTTTAAAATATTTTTAGTGCCTTCTACATAGCCTTCATGTTGTTCTTCCCATTGTGTCAATAGTTCTAAACGACCTTCTGTTTTCTGTAGCGTTCGCCGTATCGTTTGCAATTGTTGATTCATATCTTTCATACGGCTAGTTAGAGCTTTATCTCGTTCTATATAGCTGATTCTATTGGCTTTACTCGATTCATATTGTTCTGTAATCTGTTCATGTTCCACTCTCGCCTTAGCCAACTTAATTTCTAAATCTTTCGTTTCAGCTATTATATTTTTTTCTAATTCTTTACTTTCTTCGATACGAGTTACAAGCGATTTCATATCAGATTTATTCGTTTCCATAGCCGCCACAAGTTCAATGTGTTGTTGATGACGAGAATCTGATGTTTCTTGATATTGTCGTAGATTTTCTTGTGCTTCTTGCAAGGTAATAGACGCTTCTCGATACTTATTTTCTAGCATTACCGTCTCATTTTGCTGCCTTCCTAAGGTCTGTCGTTCATCAGTCAACATATGTTGTAAAATGAGAATTTGCTGTGCTTCTGCTTTTCTTGTAGCTTCTAATTCACTAATACGATGCTCACAATTCGTCTTATCTCGTTCTACCGTTTTACATTGTTCCTCTAGTAACTTACGTTCTCCCAATAACCGTGCTTCTTCTCGTTGCTGAGAGGCAAACGATGCTTCCCATTCTTTCAGTTGCTCCTGCCCCCGACTCATCTCACTTTGTAAGTCTTGTCGATCCGCATCTAGCCGCGTTTTTTCTGCTTCTAATTCATTTATTTCTGCAATATATGATAAATTATCATTTTCAAACCGTGTGTATAAGCGATCTGCGGTCTTGTAATTATGAAATGCGAGTGCTCCATCAATCAATCGTTTTTCGCGGCTCCAAGCCATGTATTGTTTTGTCTTGTCTGCCTTTTCACGTAATGGATCCAATTGTTCTTCTAAGGTAATCAGAATATCTTGTACCCGCTCCATATTCCGTTCAGTCCCATGAATCCGTCGCAATGCATCTTCTTTATTAAGCTTAAATCTAGATATGCCGGCTACATCTTCAAAAATAAGTCGTCTTTCTTCTGGTTTACTATTTAAAATAGCATCAATACGATTCTGACCAATAATCGCCATGGAATCTTTTCCCAAACCAGTATCTGCCAACAATAGGTGAATATCTTTTAGTCGACAAGCGCGTTTATTAATAAAAAATTCACTTTCTCCTGTACGATAAATACGTCGACACAGAGCGACTTCTGTCAGTTCTTCACCCAATTGTCCATCTGTATTATCAAATACCAATGTTACTTCCGCTGCACCTAGGGAACGCCGTCGTTCAGTACCAGAAAAAATAATATCTTCCGCTTTTTGCCCGCGTAAATTTCTAATATTTGATTCTCCTAATACCCAGCGTATGGCATCGGTAATATTACTTTTACCGCTACCATTAGGACCTACAATGGCAGTCATGCCTGGTGAAAATGTGACTACAGTTTTATCAGCAAAGGATTTAAACCCTTTCATCTCTAACCGCAGAAGTTGCATACCCTACCATTCCTCCAAATCAATCTTATTATAACGAATACTTTCTATCTTTTAATTATAGCATAAAACGATGCAATATATAGGTACTCCCATCAATCGTACAGGTAATCATACGATCCAAGTGACACATATCTGTTTCTCGCCACATCCATTGTACGGTTGGATATTTGGCTTGTAATTCTATCATATTCTTCCGTCCTACACCACGAACTTGCGATGTCAATCGACTCGGATACCCGATAGTAATAGTACGTGGTCTATCATTATATACCTCCATGTACTGGTCTATACATTGTAACAGTCTCTCTTGCCATTGCTGATTAATCACTAATTCGCCCATGGCTGGTTCATAGGGTCCTGCTACTAAATGAGTCCCCGCATCTAAGTCTTCCGTACTTTGTAATCCTGTTCTAATCACTCGAATATGATGCATTTCAAACCAAGACTTTAAAAAAGCACTATAAGCCACTGCTTCTTTTATAGATAGTGGTGTATAGGATCCTGCTCTATACATATCTGCCAATTCTGTATGTGCAATAACTAACACTGGATATATTCTCACAAAATCTGGTTGTAATGCGGAAATGGCAACGGCTGTACGAATGAGCGTAGTCCAAGTTTCTCCAGGTAGTCCTGGTAATAATTGCAATCCTACTTGAAATCCTCGTTGCCGTAGGCGTTGTACTGCTTCTTTCACTTGTGCACTCGTATGCCCACGTTTTGACCGTACTAATATATCATCATCCATCGACTGCACACCTAGTTCGACAGTCCGCAATCCATGCGTATATAAAAAATCAAGTTCTTCATCATCTACTGCATCAGGCCTGGTAGAACAACGAATGGCATCAATCAAACCCGCTTTCCAAGCATCGTATGCAGGCGTTAACAATTCTTTTTGTACTGACCGAGGAATGGCAGAAAAACTCCCTCCGAAAAAGGCCACTTCCCAATGCGTATCCGCCTTTGCTAATGCCACAAATTCTTCTATCACTTGTGTGATCATCGACGCCTTAACCGGCATTGATTGTCCTGTAATATGAGGCTGATTGCAAAACACACAAATGTGTGGACATCCAATATGAGGAATAAAAAACGGAATAATTTTATGCTTATTTTTCTTATTTCTTACACTATTCTTTTCTACTATAGGTTGACTCCTATCAAAGTCCTTTACTATATCTTTCATTATCGACTACTACTTTCATAATTCATCTATCCCCTATCTATACACTGATCCCTATATCGCTACACGCCATATAGAGCATCTAGCCTAATAGAGGCCTACAATAAAAAATGAGGTAACATGATACGTATGCCACCTCATATATTTTCTCTATACTATTGTACTTATTCTATGAAATATCCATAATATACATGCAAATTGTATGATTTACTACTATATGGTTGAGTTTTTTATATGCTCTAATGCTTCTTGTGCTGCATGTTGCTCAGCTTCTTTTTTATTTTTACCAGATCCACTACCGTAAGAAATGCCATCAATGCACACTTCCATTAGAAATACTTTATCATGATCCGGTCCTGATTCTCCAACTAGGGAATACTGAATATGTTTCTCCCCATCTTGTTGTACAAATTCTTGCAATAATGTTTTGAAATCTTTTCCTAAATTGCCTAATATGGCTTGTTTAATATATCCTTGCAAATGACTCAAAACAAACTCGGTAGCTACTTTATAGGATGTGTGTAAATATAAGGCCCCAACTACAGATTCAAAGGTATCTGCTAATATAGAGGCCCGTTGTCTGCCACCAGACGTAGCTTCCCCTTTTCCTAACAACAAATACTCGCCAAAGCCTAGAGCACCACTACAAGATGCTAGTGATGACTCACAAACAATAGCCGCTTTTGTTTTTGTTAGTTCACCCTCAGTCATTTGAGGATATGTTTTAAACAAGTATTCTCCAATAATTAAATCAAGTACCGCATCTCCTAAGAATTCAAGCCGTTCATTATGTTGAACTGACCGTTCCTTATGTTCATTCGCATAAGACGTATGAGTAAACGCTCGATCCAATAAACCAACATCTGTAACAGGAAGATTCAAACGCACTACAAGCTCATGAAGAGCAGCTTCACGAGCTCGAGCTATCATCGCCTTATGGTTTCTCCGGGCCTTCAATTAGTCCTCATAGCGACGTACACAAAGTGTCGCATTATGACCACCAAATCCGAAAGAATTTGAAAGAGCACAGGTTACTTCTAAATCACGAGCACCTTCTGTTACATAATCTAAGTCTAATTCAGGATCTGGATTTTCTAAATTGATAGTAGGATGTACTTTGCCTGTTTCAATTGCCATAGCAACTACTACAGTTTCAATTGCGCCAGCAGCACCTAGTAAATGACCAGTCATAGATTTAGTAGAGTTAACCGCGATATGGTACGCATGGTCACCAAATAAATCTTTAATAGCTAATGTTTCATTCTTATCATTCAAACCAGTAGATGTGCCGTGTGCGTTAATATAGTTAACATCTTCAAGTGCTATTCCCGCATCTTTGATGGCCATAGCCATACATTTTTTAGCTTGCACTCCGCCTGGTGCTGGTGCTGTAATGTGATAAGCATCTGCATTGCTACCATAGCCAACCACTTCCGCATAAATATGAGCGCCTCGTGCTTTTGCATGTTCTAATTCTTCAAGAACTACGATACCAGAACCTTCCCCCATAACAAATCCATCACGATCTGCTGAGAATGGACGAGATGCTTTTTCTGGTTCATCATTACGTGTTGACATGGCTTTCATAGAAGCAAAGCCAGCTACAGCGCCTTCTTCCACAGCTGCTTCTGTACCACCAGCTATCATAATATCTGCATCACCATAGGCAATGACACGGAATGCATCACCAATCGAGTTAGTACCTGATGCACAAGCAGTTACATCGGTAATACATGGACCGTTTAATCCCAAGCGAATGGATACACGACCAGAAACCATATTGGCAATCATCATTGGTACCGCAAATGGACTAACACGACTTGGTCCTTTATCAAATAATGTTTTATATACTTCATGAATGGAGTTAATACCGCCAATACCAGTACCCACAACGGTACCACAACGATCGCGGTCTTCTCGTTCTAAATCAAGTCCTGCATCTTCAACAGCCATAACCGCAGCACCAACAGCCAATGCTGTGCAACGGTCCATTCGACGAGCTTCTTTTTTATCAATGCCATAGTCAGTGACATCAAAATCTTTAACTTCCCCTGCAATTTGTGTCGCAAAATTTGTCGGATCAAATCGAGTAATGCGACCAATGCCAGATTTACCAGCTAATAGAGCATTATAAAATGCTTCTTTACCATTACCTACAGGTGTAATTGCACCTAAACCAGTAATTACAACGCGTTTTTTCACTTCTTCCACCTCTTAATTAGGAATTATTGCCATATATTAATCAATTTCAGCAACTTCTTTTAATAATTTTGCAAAAATATCTTTCACTGATAATATTTTCTCTACTTTACGCATATTATTACCAGAAAATACTAGACCCGTTTCAACATCACCTTGTTGTGCACGAGATAAAGCACGAATAATACAAAATTTATGTGAACAATGTTTTAAACAGTTATCGCACACTGTAGGTGGCGGTACTGTACCATCTAAAACAGATTGAGCAAATTTATTGTTAATGGCTTGTCCAGGTAATCCCACAGGACTCTGAATTAACACTATATCTTCTGGTTCTGTAGCACGTACATACATCTTTTTTAATTCATCCGATGCATTACATTCTTCACTAGCAGCAAAACGACTACCCATTTGTACACCGTTTGCTCCCAATTTCATCATTTCTACAATGTCTTTACCTTCTAGTACGCCACCAGCACCAATAACTGGAATTTTTTTCACTGCTGCCACTACTTCTGGCACAATATCTCTTGAGGAGCGGTCAGTACCTAAATGACCACCCGCTTCGCTGCCCTCTACAATCACTGCAGAAGCACCCAATCCTTCAGAAATTCTTGCCAATTTAGCAGAGGAAACAATTGGCACAATTGGTGTACCAGATTCTCTACCCATTGCAAACATATCTCTGGAGAAGCCTGCACCAGCTACTACCAAATCAATGCCTTCTTCGATGGCGGTTTTAACGAGCCCTGCAAATTGAGTGGCTGCTACCATCGCATTTATACCAATAATCCCCGTAGGTGATAATTTTCTAGCTAATTGTATTTCATATCGTAATTCATCAAACGGCATACCAGATGCCGCAATAAGGCCAATACCGCCTTCATTAGCAACAGCTGCTGCCAAGCGAGCTGTAGATAATCTAATCGCCATACCGCCTTGAATAATAGGCACTTTCGCAATTAAATTACCAATGCGAAGTTCAGGGAGCTTCACTATCAATTCCTCCTGTTAACTAAACCTTTTGGGAGGCCGAAACCTCCCATCCAGTATATGAGTAAGCTACTAAGCTTATTTAGCAGAATCAATGTATTCTACTGTATCTTTAACGGTTTTAATTTTTTCAGCAACATCATCAGGAATTTCAACGTTGAATTCTTCTTCAAATGCCATAATTAATTCAACGATATCCAAGGAGTCAGCGCCTAAATCATCGATAAATGTAGAATCTATTGTAACTTCAGCTTCATCAACGCCTAATTGTTCCACAACGATCGCTTTAACTTTATCAAAAGTGTTCATTGGTGGTTCACCTCCTTTCAAATAGGAATGTATCTATATGATGGAATTACATAACCATGCCACCATCAACATTAATCACTTGTCCAGTTACATAGCCTGCTAAGTCACTGGCAAGGAATATGACTACATTAGCCACTTCATCGGCTTCAGCCATGCGTTTTAATGGAATTTCATGAATCATAGCTTCACGTACTTTATCAGATAATACGTCTGTCATATCAGTATGAATAAAACCCGGTGCAATAGCGTTTACACGAATACCACGTGACGCCATTTCTTTCGCACAGGCTTTTGTAAATCCAATAACGCCTGCTTTAGAAGCAGCATAATTAGTCTGCCCCGCATTACCCATGACGCCAACTACTGATGTCATATTGACAATCGAACCGGAGCGTTGTTTCATCATGATCTTAGAAACTGCTTTAGTAACTAAATAAACACCTTTTAAATTAATATCGATAACATCGTCAAAATCTTCATCTTTCATACGCATAAGCAAGCCATCACGAGTAATTCCTGCATTGTTTACGAGTATATCAATATGGCCAAACTCTGTATGACCCATTTCAACCATAGCGGCTACTTCTTCAGGATTAGCCACATTAGCCTTAATCATAAGTGCCTTGCGACCTAGTGCCGTAATCGCATCCACTGTTTCTTGAGCAGCTTCTACATTACCACTATAGTTGACAATCACATCGGCTCCATTTCTAGCCATACCAATGGCTACGGCACGACCTATACCACGAGATGCTCCTGTAACAAGAGCTACTTTACCTTCTAAATGCATTTTATCGAACCCCTTCTAAAAATTCAAGAGTTTTATCTAAGGATGCAATATCTTCCACATTGGATAGTTGCATAGCTTTATTAATTTTCTTAGTGAAACCAGTTAACACCTTGCCTGGTCCTACTTCTACGAACACTTCCACACCATAGTTAACCATCTGCATTACACAATCTTCCCACAATACAGGATGTGCAGCTTGCACTACCAAAGACTTCTTAATATCAGCGCCTTTTGTCAAAATAGAGGCTGTCACATTAGCCACAACAGGTATCTGTGCATCATGTATTGTAATTGTATTTAATTCTTCTTCTAAACGAAGTGCTGCTGGTTCCATTAATCGACTATGGAATGGTGCACTGACTGGTAGAATAACGGCGCGTTTAGCACCGGCAGCTTTCATTTTTTCTGCTGCTATTTCTACAGCTTTCGTTGCGCCCGCAATAACAATTTGACCAGGGCAATTAAAGTTAACTGCTTGTACCGATCCTACTGTTGCATCAACTTCAGCACATATAGCAATAACTTTTTCCCGAGGCAATGCTAAAATTGCAGCCATGGAACCTTCTCCTAATGGTACTGCTTCCTGCATATATTGACCACGTTTATGAACTAAATATACGGCATCTTTAAAATCTAATACGCCTGCTGCTACTAGGGCACTATATTCGCCCAAGCTATGTCCCCCGACAATATCAGGTGTATAGCCTTTCTCTTTTAACACTTCATAACAGGCTACACTCGCTGTTAAAATAGCTGGTTGTGTATTAGCAGTCTTCACAAGTTCTGTGTCTGGTCCTTCAAAGCATAGCTTTGTAATAGAATAACCTAATGCTTCATCAGCTTCTTCAAATCGTTGTTTTACAATCGGATACGCATTATATAAGTCCTGCATCATACCAACTTTTTGGGATCCCTGTCCTGGAAACACAAATGCTGTTTTCATAATATAACTCCTTTATAGCGATTATCGTATTAATGATTGTGCCTTAGTAAGAACCGTTTCTGTTTCTTTCATAATATCTTGAATAATTGCCTTACATGGTTTAATATCTTGCAACATGCCAGAAATTTGACCAATCATCACAGAACCATCTTTAACATTGCCATCAATAGCCGCTGCACGAAGTGTGCCTGTTCCCAAGTTTTCTAATGCTTCTTTAGGCGCACCACTGAATTCTAAGCTTTGATATTGATGTGCTAAGGCATTTTGTAAAATACGTACAGGATGACCTGTTGTTAATCCGGTAACGATGGTAGAACGATCTTTTGCTTTCAATACGGCTTCTTTATAGTTACTATGAGCAATACATTCCTCTGAAAGTACAAAACGTGTTCCCATTTGTACAGCTTGAGCACCAATTGTCAAAGCTGCTGCCATACCTCGTCCATCAGCAATACCGCCAGCTGCTATAACAGGTACATTCACTGCATCTAATACTTGTGGTAACAAACACATAGTGGTAATTTCTCCTACGTGTCCGCCCGATTCAGTACCTTCTGCAATAACTGCATCAATACCACCACGCAACAAACGCTTTGCTAATAGAGGCGATGCCACAACAGGTATAACTTTACTACCAATATCTTTTAAAGCTGGTACATAGGTACTCGGATTGCCTGCACCAGTAGTTACTACTGGAACTCGTTCATCCAATACAACTTGCATAACTTCCTTTACAAAAGGGGACATCAACATGATGTTACAACCAAATGGTTTACTCGTACGTTCTTTTAATTTATGAATTTCATTACGAAACACGTCAGGAGGCATATGACCGGCACCGATAATGCCAAGACCACCTGCTTCAGAGACAGCTGCTGCTAATTCCGCTGTACCAATCCAAGCCATACCGCCTTGCAATATAGGATATTCTATTTGTAATAAATCACAAATATCAGTTTTAATCATTATTGTTCCTCCTTAACACCATTTCATAACTAAACTAGCCCATGTTAATCCAGCACCAAAGCCAGCTAATGCCACATTATCACCTGTTTTTATTAATCCACTCCGTACCGCTTCGTCAAGAGCAATCCCCACCGATGCGCCAGATGTATTACCATACTTAGGCAAATTTACAAATACCTTATCTGCTGGTAATTTTAGTTTGTGCGCAGCAGAGTCGATAATTCGTTTATTCGCTTGATGTGGAATAAAATAATCAAGTTCTTCCAATGCCATCCCTGCTTTATCTAACGACGTCAACACTGTTTTTCCCATTGTTTTAACGGCAAATTTATAAACTTCAGGGCCTTCCATATGAATAAACGTTAAGCCTTCCTCAATTCGTTGATCATTAGGCATCAGTTTAGTACCACTTGAAGGGATGCATAAAGCCATACCACCAGCACCATCGGCACCAAAATCGACGCCTTTAATTCCATAGCCTTCATCAACAACAGATACCACCGCAGCACCAGCGCCATCACCAAAGAGAACGCATGTACTTCGATCTTTCCAATTCACTACACGCGATAGAATTTCGGCACCAATGATCAATACATTTTTACAAACGCCTGTATTGATATAACTAGCAGCTGTAATCAATCCATATACAAAGCCAGAACATGCTGCATGTAAATCATAGGCAGCCGCTTTTGTAGCTCCTAAATTAGCCTGTACTAAACAAGCACAAGAAGGAATCGACATGTCACTCGTCAATGTAGCTACAATAATCATATCTAAATCGTCCGCTGTCATATGGGCACGTTCTAACGCACGCTTTGCAGCCTCTGTAGCCATATCCGATGTATTCATTCCTTCAGGAGCAATACGTCGTTCTTCAATGCCTGTACGTGTACGAATCCATTCATCCGTCGTATCTACCATTTTTTCTAAATCAAAATTTGTCACTACATTATCAGGCACAAAATGGCCCGTTCCTATAATGCCAATTGATTTACTCAGCATATTCATTATCATTTGCTCCTTCTTTACCGATACGATCAGCGATATGCTCAATAATTTTACGTTTTACTAAATCATTACCAATCGTTATAGCCGTTTTAATTTCTTTCGCTTTCGAACTACCATGAGAGATTAGGAAAACGCCATTAACGCCTAACAAAGGAGCTCCGCCATTTTCTGTATAATCTAATCGTTTCGCTAGTTTTTTTAAAGCCGGCTTAACCATCAATGCGCCCAATTTAGCAAAAATACCACCAGACATAATAGCATCTTTAATCAATTCCACACATTGCGTAATTAAGCCTTCTGCAAATTTAAGGACTACATTTCCCACAAAGCCATCGCATACAACTACATCAACAGTGCCTTTTGGAATGTCCCGTCCTTCCACATTGCCATAGAAATTAATACTCTTCATATTTTCTAACACAGGATAGGTACTTAACACCACATCATTGCCTTTAGTAGATTCTTCTCCTATATTTAATAGTCCTACAGTGGGATTATCTTTACCAAGCAATAATTTAGCATATTCGGTACCCATAATAGCCCCTTGAATTAAATGTTTAGGTTTGCTATTCGCATTAGCACCAGAATCTAACATAACGGTAATGCCCTTCCTCGTAGGAATCGGTGTAGCAATTGTAGGTCTATCAATGCCTTTAATGCGTCCTAATCCAAACAGTGCTGCTGCTACAGCAGCTCCAGTACTTCCAGGTGCCACCACCGCATCACACACTTTATTTTTAACCAACGATGTAGCCACTACGATTGAAGAATCTTTTTTCTTACGCAATGCGACTCCAGGATGCTCGTCCATTTCTATAACTTCGCTAGCATGATGTACTGACAACCTGCTATTATTTCGTTCGCCTTCTGCTTCTAAGATTTCGAAAATCTGTTTTTCATTCCCCACGAGGACCACATGAATATCATCGTGTTCACTCACTGCTGCAATAGCACCTCGTACGGTTTCTAAGGGTGCAAAATCTCCACCCATTGCATCTACTGCTATTTTCATATTCTTACACCTTAATTTCTACGGACTCCATAATAAATTTAGCTCTAAAGACTTCTTTCACTCGATTTTTAATGGTAACCCATATAAAGTATTTAGCACCTCGTCGCCGAACCACTTCTGCTTTAGCTACTAAATTACAATTTGCTTTCACAAGCGTTTTTTGCTTAATATTACCTACACCTGCTACAGCAGATGGCACTCCCATTACCACTTTAGCCAACGAATTAGCCTGAGCAAATAAGTATTGAGGATCAATATAGCCTGATTGATCTAGCATACTGTCTGTTGTTCTTAATATGGATAATCCTTGTTCGCCTTCTATCAAGTCTACAAGATCACCAACCACTTCTGCATGGTTAGACAACGTTGAACCGACGGTATGTTCCTGCGCCATAGCTTTAATCCGCTCACGCAATTCGGGAATCCCTAATTCCAATCGGTCCAAACGAATTGTTGGCACACTGACGTTAAATGTACTTGCTAACTCTTCATCTGTAACAAAAGGTACTGTATTTAGTTTTTCAATTAACAGCTGTTGTCGCTCTTGTTTTTTTAACCGACTCATGAGACCACCTTTTATGACCTAGTAATAATACTTCCTACTTACTATAACAAAATTTTGAGAATAAGGCAAGTCACAAGAATTGTACTATAATAATTTTTTTATATCTCTAAATTAATAAAAAATATAATACGTATCAACAAGTTTTTATTTAAACCTATCAAAAAATTGGACTTATATATAGTCTACCTCAATCTATATGTAAATTAATTTAACTTTTTCTTTTCACCTACTAGATACTATTTTACTTTTATAATTTTTAATATTTTCTATATATTTCAGTAAGATATACATTGATCATGCCCTATTAATAATCAATATAACAACATCTAGACATATTCCTCATATTAAAATATAATTATCTATAAATGATAAAAATTATCATTATTCAATTCTATTTCCAATACTCACAGGAGCCTATTATGAATCAGCAAATGCTTTGTTTATCTATTCTTACCCTTTTTTTAGGCCTTTGTTCTCTATATTATCAAAATATAAGTCATTCTAATTCTCAAAGTAAAACAAATGCAACTACAATTACGACTATTTCGGACAACTATAATGGATCCATTACAGTTAATATTCCTACTAAACGTATAGTGGCTATTTCTTCATCAGATAGTGAATTATTGCTTGCTTTAGGTATCGAACCTGTAGGACTAGTTAACTCTAAAGAATTACCTAATTCTGTGCAAAAAGAAATTAATAAGCGAAATGTCATGAATACGGCTATAACTCCCAATATAGAAAAAATTATCCAATCAGATCCAGATTTATTACTAGGAGTTAACCTTCCATTTCAAACAGCAGCAAAACCCATTTTTCAAGCCAACAATATTCCTACTATCTTCCATGTGTCTAATAGTTTAAATGACAGTTTTAATCATATTCTCACCGTAGGATACATAACGGGATATACGGAAAAAGCACAATCATTAGTTACGCATTATCAGAAAGTTTTAAAGAATATTCAGAGTAAACACAAAGATACACCAAAGAAAAAAATAATAATTGTTTTTGGTAGTCCTACTAGTTATCAATTAGCAACATCTAATACATATATAGGTGATTTATTTAAGCAAATTGGTGCCGAAAATGTGGCTGATCAATTTATACTCAATAAAAATAAACCCTCCCAATACAACGATATCATGTCTGGATTCATTCCTTTAAACTTAGAAACGATGGCATTATTAGATTGTGATGAAGTGTATCTAGTTGTTTACGGGAACTCTAAACAGGAAATTGACAACTTTAAAAATGCATTTCGCACTCCCGCGTGGAATAATATTCCAGCAGTTCAAAAAGGAAATTTCAAAGTACTCCCAAGCAACTTATTTACATTTGTTACAACCGCAAGAATGGATGAAGTAATGTGGGCAGCAGAAAAGGTATTGTATGAAAAATAATAATATATATGACACTAAAAGATCTAAGAAAAAACAATCTTATAAAAAGAGGGCTACTTGCTATGTTGACTATGGCCTTAGCACAAAGAAAACTTCTGTACTTATGTTTCCTATATTAATTTTTCTTTTTATACTAGGCTTAATTTTAAGTATAAAATTAGGTGCTATTTCTATTTCATGGACCGATCTATATAACATAATAATATATGGAGATTCTCCAAAAACTGCACAGGTTCTCTATAATATACGGCTACCTCGCATCATTATCGGATTTTTAACAGGCATGAATTTAGCATTAGCAGGATGTATTTTACAAGGTATTTTAAGAAACCCACTTGCTGATCCAGGAATCATTGGAATTACTTCGGGCGCTGGTTTAGCCGCTATGGTTATTATGATTCTATTTCCTTCTTTTGTATCCTTAGTCCCCATAGGTGCTTTTTTAGGTGCTATACTAGCAGCTTTTTTAGTATATGGTATTTCTTGGCAAGGTGGTTTAAATCCATTACGCTTAATTTTAGCTGGTGTTGCAGTCGCCACATTTTTAGGGGGATTTAATACAATTCTAGCTGTATTTTTCCCAGATCGTATTCAGGGTACTGTTAGTTGGATGGCTGGTGGTTTTGTAGGCCGAAGTTGGAATGATATTTGGCTAATCTTACCCTATACTATTATTGGTATTATTGCTTCTATGTTCTCTATTCAATCATTAACGCTACTAAATCTTGGTGACGAAGTATCAAAAACATTAGGGTTACATGTGGAGCGTGCTAGGCTCATATTGCTCATATTAGCAGGACTGTTATCCGCCTCTGCAGTCAGTGTGGCTGGAATGCTAGGATTTGTTGGATTAATTGTCCCACATGTAACGAGATTACTAGTTGGTTCAGACTATCGTTATCTTTTACCCACCACTACAATATTAGGCGGTGTATTAATTATTTTTGCTGATACTTTTGCAAGATTAATCATGCCTCCTGCAGAAATTCCAGTTGGCATATTAATGAGTTTTCTAGGGGCCCCCTTTTTCTTATATTTACTAAAAGGAGTAGGAAAACGATGAGTACAAAACTAGAAATTAACGAACTAATTGCTACCTACAACAAAAAAGTAGTACTCCAGAATTTAACACTAACATTTACTAAGCCAGAAATCGTTTCAATTATTGGTCCTAACGGTTCAGGAAAATCCACTCTTTTAAAATCAATGGCACGGTTACTAAAGCCTCACAGTGGTACTGTCTTACTGGACGAAAGAGACATTTATCGAGAATCTTCTAAACAAGTAGCAAGAAAAATTGCATTGCTACCACAAATAACACTAGCACCTGAAGATATGACAGTAGAGCAATTAGTAACCATGGGACGCAATCCATATAAACCCTTTTTCAAAAATATAAATGATGCAGATATAGAGATTATCTATAATGCCATGCGTGCAACAGATGTATTTCAGTATCGCCACACTCCTCTATACTCATTATCTGGTGGCGAACGACAAAGAGTATGGCTAGCCCTAAGTTTAGCTCAAGAACCTCAGATACTGTTACTAGATGAACCTACTACATATTTAGATGGATATCATCAACTAGCACTAATGAAACTAATCGAATCAACCTATAAAAAAAGAAACATTTCCATTATCATGGTCTTACACGACTTAAACTTAGCATGTAAATATAGTCATCGCATTATTGCTATCAAGGATGGCACAATCGTTGGAGATGGTCCTCCATCCACACTCATAACAGAAGATGCCATTGCCAAGTGGTTTGGGTTGCGAGTAGATATTCTATGGCGACAACAAAAAGATATATCCTATCCAGTTTGTATTCCTTATGAAATTATATAAATTGCCTATCCAAATCAGGTATTTACAAACTATAAAAAAATCTTCTTATAATATAATCTATCTCGAAAGTATACCATAAGGTGACAACTATATAATAAGCATTACTATCAACTATACTAATAAGTATTTAACAAAACAAAATCAAAGTATGTAGTATATATAGAAAATTACAATATTGTAAGTATTCACTATCACAGTTCCAATCTATGTTTATAAGTATAGACATTCCATAACTTATTTTTCTATCATAGAAAGGATGTAAAAAATGAATTATTTATCTTATAAGTCTAAAAAAAGAATACTTCACGCTGGCATTTTTATGGCCCTTGGTACTTCCATTTGTTATACATCTTCAGTATCTGCTATGGATAGTGTTACACCAAACAACCATCAATTAAATAGTATTGTTGTAACTGCTAATAGAACAGAACAATTAGCCAAAATCGTTCCGCAAGCTGTAGAAACAATCGACCAAGAGAAAATTCATACATTTTCAGCCACCGACGTAAGGCAAGCATTACGTATGGCTGATAACATTAGTGTCACAAAAGCAGGGATGACCGGTAATCAAGTAATGATTCGTGGACTTGACACCAGGCATACGCTACTATTAGTAGATGGTAAACGTATTGCTGGCGAAGATAGCGGCTCTACCACCAATGTATACGCCTTGAATCGCAATAATATAGATATCATTGATCGCATCGAAATTGTACGTGGGCCTTCCAGTTCTCTCTATGGTTCAGATGCAATGGGTGGTGTTATTAATATAATCACTAAAATCCCACATACAGAACAAACGCGATTTAATATTTCTACCGGGTCAGACAATCAGAATCTAGCGTTTGGTTATACTACAGGAAAGGTTGGACCTTGGCAACTTTCTTTCAATACGCGTCTGACTAATGTTAGACCTCAAAAACATGATGCATCTGGAGAAGTAGAAGAAGCACATGGACCTATGAAAACAATCAAAGTATTTGAAGGTTATGATCAACATTATTTTGGACAACAACGTTATTATAATCTAGATCTCATTTATGACTTACAAAACACTAATAAAAATAAGTTGCGAGTTGGATATAATTATTTTACAGAGCGAATGAAAACCACATTTGCTGACGTTAAAACAAAATCTACCAACAAATACTCTAAGAAGAATTACGCTAATATCTTCCATAATAATGGTTATGGTTTTGATGTCACTTATACAGGAAAAACTAAAAATAACGATTATCAGATTCAAACTTATTTTAATCAAATGGATAAAGAAACTAAATATACGAATGATATAAAAAAAGATATTTTCTATCCTAATGATATTGATTATGCCAATTATTATACTTGGGCTTTAGAAGGAAAAAATACATCCTATGTAAACGATAAGCATACGATTACTGCAGGTGGAAATATTCAAACTAGTACTTACAAAGGTACCCGTGTTTCAAAAATACGAGGCTTGCTAAAAAAACATACTATTACTACATTAGCAGCCTATATTGAAGATATGTGGCACATTAACTCTAAATTATTTGTGACTCCATCTGTTCGTTTTGATTACAATAGTCAATTTGGTAGCAACGCTACCTCCAAATTAGGCATCACATATACTATAACTCCTCACACGCGATTCAAAGCAAATTATGGCTATGGCTATAAGGCTCCAAGCATTAGTGAACTATATATGAATTGGGATCATGGATTTGTTACTATTCTTGGAAACGAAAATTTAAATCCTGAAAAATCTCGTAGCTTTGATTTCAGCATTGAAGAAGATCGTGGGAAAAGCTTTGGTAAGATTACCTATTACAACAATTTAATAACTAATCTAATCGCAGCACAACCAGACTCTTCTTCTGCTCATCCTTCAACAGGAATGCCTCACGGGGCTCCAAGTCACTCTTCCTCCGCTCCTATGTCTTCTCCAGCAGTAATGCCTCATGGTACTCCAAATCAACCTTCCTCACCTACTCGTCCTCCAATGAGACGGCCTCATCTTGTTTATCAATATCAAAATATTGAAAAAGCTCAAATAAACGGCTTAGAATTTATGGTTGGTCGCCACTTAAATCCACATTGGACCATAAAATTCACTCATAACTTTATTGACGCTATCAATAAAAATACGCACGAGCGACTAGATAACCGTGTACGTCATCTAACAAAAATTATGCTAGAGTACGATAATCTAAAAAAACAAGGAACACATGCCGTATTGTGGAATGAAATCTATAGCAACTATATTTATAACAATAATCAATATAGCTATAACACCTTAAATCTATCCGTATACAAAAAATTCAATACTAATTTTTCTATGTATGCTGGCATTGATAATATCTTAAACAAAAAAGTGAAAGATATTTATTTAGATGGATATCAATGGAATATTGGTGCTGAATGGAAGTTCTGATAAAACATCCGTATTAGAAAAATTGACTCAATCCACACATTCTTTCTATAAATCTTGAAATTACTAGCTATCTTCATCAATAGAATCTCTTACGATCTATTATCAGTTGATATGTTCCTACTAATCTTCCCACTTGATAAATAGTACACAGGATTAATAGATAAATCATATAAAAATCTATTAATTAAAATACATATATCTCATACCCATACATCAATAATAAAAAAATACTAATCTCATTTACAAAACATACAAAAGCCTGCCTTGTGTAATGCACAAGGCAGGCTTTTTATCAGAACTGTTTCACAGGTCGTAGAGATTGCTTATTTGTAGTTTATACAATAAAAATGGTCGAATCACACTATGCTGTCCAATCCAATCATATAAATGCATTATCTATTCAAAGTCACAATGATAAAGTACCATGAATATTTATTATCTATCGCTAACTTTCTTCAGTTATCAAGTATAACATATTTTTCTCTTTCTCATATGTTGAATATATTTTACTGTAAAATCCAATTTCATTAAAATGTAATAAAACTATGTAAAATAACTTAATGTCATCCATTCCCCAAAGTATAACGAATGTGCATGCTGTGAAAATGCTACTTTCATAATTCTCTGGTACCTTATAGAGTAACGAGAAGTACTATGATTTATACAATGATAGTATGCAAAAAATCCTTGTAAGCACTATGCTTACAAGGATTATACATATCGGCGTATTACGCTTTAGCAACTACTTGAGTTCCTTTATAATAGCCACATGTAGGGCAAACTCGATGAGGCATCATTGGTTCGTGGCATTGTGGACAAGCTACATAACCAGGAGCTTCCAATTTCCAGTTAGCACGACGACGGTCGCGACGACATTTTGATAATCTACGTTTTGGTACTGCCATTATCTGCACCTCCTTAACATAATCATTAGGTTAAATTAATCATCATCTGTATCAAGCAATGTTCGTAACACTGCCAATCGAGGATCTACCACAAAGGATTCACAAGAACAAGGTGAAACATTTAAATTTGCTCCGCAATGAACGCACAATCCTTTGCAATCATCCTGACATAACACTTGAGAGGGTTCATTGATGATTAATGTATCCCGTATGAGTTCTGTTAAATCAATGCATTCTCCATCAAATGACGTGGCCTCTACATCAGCACTAATACCTCTTGTTTCTTTTGAAAAAGGAACAAATACTTCTTCATAAGGGACTGTAGCTCTATGTTCCACTGGTGCTAAACAGCGAGTGCATTCATAGGTGCCTACAGTGCCTACTGTACCAGTAACAATATAGTTCTGACCATCATACCAAAACTCACCACTAATGGTTATATCATGACCGCTCCAAGGAAAAGCAGTTACATCCCCAAGCACAGTAGCTGGTTCTGTATAACTATAAGGAAATTTCTTTCCTATATGTTCTTTTGCTTGCTCTACTTGCAGTTTCATAATTTTTACCTCGACTATAATATTATATCGATTGAGCGTCTATTTGTCAATATACGCCATTAAAAAGCTGCTAGAGAAAATCTCTAGCAGCTTTTTCGATTACATTTCTTCAAATTGATCTTTGCCAACCCCGCATAATGGGCAAACATAATCATCTGGTTGATCTTCAAAAGCCATACCTTCTACTTCTGGATCATATACCCAACCACATACGACACATACGTACTTTTTCATAATAGGAACTCCCTTCATCCATATAACATATCCCAAAGATACTTATCTAAGTATTTTTATAAACTATTTACTATCTAACCTTAGTATAACAATAATATCGAAATTTTCCAATACTTTATACATATATTTATATGAATTTGAATATGCCTTTTACGAATATTCTATTCTATCCACCTCTTATACGGGCAATCATTGGTTATATATCCCCATATTAATATTTTTTATATTCTATTCTGTATACCTAGTGCAAAATAATCTATCATGGTTACCATCCACGACCAGCACCACCGCCACCACCGGATCCGCCACCAAAACCTCGACCAGACCCACGATTAGAGCCACCACCTCTGCCAGATAGTATGAGGGAAATAATTAAGTACGTTATGGTACCACCAAAGAATTTAAAGTCAACCACTACTAAACATCCAAGGACGAGTCCACCTATCAGCAGTTCCCATATGGAAAGAGGCTGCTTCTGTGACGACGCCATATATTTCTTATTAACTTTTACATGCCCCGTCAAATCAATTCCTTGATCTTGAGCAATCACTGACATCAATACTTTTGACACGGCTAGCGTGCCTGCATCAAATTTATTGTTTTTAAACAAAGCTAGCCCATAGTCATCAATAATTTGTCCAGCCTTCGCATCATTAAGTATTCCTTCTAATCCATATCCAACGCTAATATACACGCGTTTATCCTTAGGTGCTAACAAGAATACTAACCCGTTGTTATCTTTCTTAGTGCCTACGCCCCAATCACGCAATATAGACAGTGCATAGTCATCTGCTGTATGTCCGTCCAATGAGTCAACTGTAACAACGGCCACTTGTGCCGATGTTTTCTCATCAAGTTCAGCCGCCATGGCATTGATAGTTTGTTTCGTTGTTTCTGATAGCACTTGTGCTTGATCGACCACATAAGTGCCCGCACTAGGTTTAGCAGGAATCGCCGCTTGTCCCATGCCATGACAACAAGAAAAAATGACTACCAATAGAGCAATACATCCCCACCAACGCCACTTCTTATTTGTTAGTATCATATAACGCTCTCCTCATAATTAGAAAGATACCTTTGGAGCCGCGTTAGCATTTTGCTCAGCTTGGAAATAATCTTTTTGTGTAAAGCCCATTATACCTGCATAGATAGATTTTGGAAATGTGCGAATTGCTTGATTATACTCTTTAACAGAACTATTATAATCTTTACGTGCCACCGCAATTCTATTTTCTGTACCAGCTAATTCGTCTTGTAAGGCACGGAAGTTTTGATCCGCTTTCAAATTCGGATAATTTTCGCTTACCATCAACAATCGACTCAACGCACTAGATAATTCACCATCAGCTTGTGCCATTTCATCAACTGTTTTCGCCCCTCCTAATTTAGCACGCGCATCGGCTACGGCTTGAATACTTTTTTCTTCATGCGCAGCATATCCTTTTACGGTGCTTACCAAATTGGGAATTAAATCATTACGTCGTTGCAACTGTGTTTGCACTTGAGAAAACTGATTATTAGTAGCTTCATCCATAGCGACTAACCCATTGTAGCCACTAACTAACCAAATACCAACTAATACAATGACACCAATAATAATTAGCCATGTTTTTTTCATATATACCAACCTACTTTCTTATACAATTATACTACGAGAAATGGTATAGACTATATGCTAGAGTAATTCATACCTAGTATACTAAGTCCAATAAACTAGTATCTATTCGGGATTACTTCACTACTTAGTAAACACCCTGCACTAAAGATATAACTTATAATATACTACTCTATCATTCTATCCATATCATATATAGTATCACAATCTTTCATATTAGATTTATTATATCACATTGCTTCAATAAGTTCCCATCCGCTCATTGTATGTATCGCATCATATTAGACCAGTAAAAGTAAGGTCTTGCAGCTGTTTTTCAACACATTGGTTTACCCTTTACGGTCACTAAAAAGATAAAATGCCGATAGCACTAGGTGTACTCTAGTTTGACCGGCATTGAAAATAACCGTTTTGTCCTATAGCCTATTTTCTCCCCCATTGAAAGTTAGTCTACTGTGGCAGCATAGAATTAACACTAACAATTACGCTAAGAGTAATAAAAGGGCAACGCCACTCACCAGTAGCGTCACCCTCGAATCGTCAATATCTAGTAATAATGATACAGACTATGCTATCTCTTATATTGTTGTAGGAATCGTGCCATTTTACTTTGTACCTGCGATAATTCTTCTACAGTTGGCAAATAGACAATGCGGAAATGATCTGGATCTTTCCAATTGAACCCACGCCCATGAACGAGCATAACTTTTTCTTGTTTCAAAAAGTTTAATACAAATTGTTCATCATCTTGCACATCGTACATGGTCAAATCAATTTTAGGGAAAATATAGAGCCCTGCTTTCGGTTTCATAGCCGATAAACCAGGAATCGCATTCACCGCTTCATAGATAAAGTTACGCTGTTCGTAAATGCGTCCTCCCGGCAACAAGAGCTTGTCAATAGATTGAGTCCCACCCAAGGATGTTTGCACAATTTGCTGGGCTAGCACATTGGAACACAAGCGCATATTAGCGAGCATATTAATGCCTTCAATGTATCCTTTTACATGTGTTTTAGGACCAGATAGCACCATCCAACCTACACGGAAACCAGCTACGCGATGTGATTTCGACAAACCATTGATTGATACGACAAACAAATCCGGAGCTAGGCTGGCCAATGCAATATGTTCATGTCCATCCATAACTAATCGGTCATAAATTTCATCCACCAATAAAATAAGGCCATGTTCTCTAGCAATTTGTATAATCTCTTCTAACACTTCTTTCGAGTATAAAGCACCCGTTGGATTATTAGGATTAATGACAACAATAGCTTTTGTCCGATCTGTCACCTTGCTGCGCATATCTTCAATGTCAGGATTCCATTCCGCTTGTTCATCGCAAAGATAGTGAACCGCATTACCGCCAGCCAAGCTAACACAGGCAGTCCATAATGGATAATCTGGCATAGGCACTAATACTTCATCGCCATTATCTAGCAAGGCCTGCAACGATAAGGAAATTAATTCAGATGCGCCATTTCCCATATAAATATCATCTACATCAACATGAGGAAACCCTTTAAGCTGACAGTATTGCATAACGGCTTTACGAGCAGAAAATAAACCCTTTGAATCAGAATATCCTTCACTTTCACGAGCATGAAGAATTAAATCGCGAATCACTTCATCTGGTGCTTCAAAACCAAATTCTGCGGGATTTCCTGTATTCAAACGTAATATGCTTTCTCCATTAGCACGCATACGATTGGCTTCTTCTAACACGGGGCCACGAATATCATAGGCTACATGTTCCAACTTCTGCGATTTATTAAATTCTTTCACGAATATCAGTCCTAACTTCACAACGAGTAATCGATTGGCACTAAAACAAATCGTACTTTAACAAACTATAATGAATTATCTCTTATTATACACTATTTATCGAAAATAGTTTATCATTCTTTCAAAACCATTTGCCTTTGTACCATACTACTAAGCAACACTACGCATAGTATATCATGAAAAAATCTAAGAATCGTCAAAACAAAAATATAGTTTTATTTGTTATACATATACCCATAGGTCATTGGCATATCATTATTAGTACCTTTGGTATATAAGATTTGATAAATATCAATATTTCCCATTCTAAATGCAGAAGCACAGCCTGATAAATATAGTCCCCACATACGGCTAAATTCTTTACCATATGTTTGGATAACCTTTTCTTCTACTTGTTTATAATTTTCATACCACTTATCCAACGTTTTAGCATAATGGCGGCGCAAGTTTTCGATATGTTGTACTTGATACCCCATGTTAGATCCAGCCGTCAATGTTTCGCTTAAGCTTGGAATATATCCGCCCGGGAAAATATAGTTAACAATCCATGGATTACTTTCACTTTCCATTTGGCACATAATAGCATGAAGTAAAAATACACCTTTATCTTTTAACATTAAGTTAACTTTAGCTAAATAGGCAGCCAATCGTTTTTTACCTACATGTTCAAACATACCAATACTGATAATTTTATCAAACTGTTCTTTAGTATGATCAATTTCAATATAATTTTGTAATCTAATATCGACTAAGTCTTCTAGGCCTAATTTTTTAATTCGTTCAGTGGCACCAGCATATTGTTCCTCACTAAGAGTAATCCCCGTAGCCTTAACTCCGTATTTTTGTGCAGCGCGAATAACTAGCCAGCCCCAACCACAACCAATATCCAATAAATGCTCACCTGGTTTTAAGTTAAGTTTGCCTAAACTATGATCAATTTTCTGTAATTGTGCTGTTTCCAACGTATCTGTATCGTTTTCAAAATATGCACACGAATAAGACATAGTTGGGTCTAACCATAAACGATAGAAATCATTTCCTAAATCATAATGACTATGAATATTATCTTTTTCTGCTTTTATTTCCTGTTTTTCATCTACTGCAAATAGCTTTAACTTGTCTTCTAACTCTTTTATAGTAAGCGTACTATGATTATTATCATACATAGTTTTAATAATATCATCCATGCTACCTTCAAAATCGACGATGCCTTTCATATACGCTTCCCCGATTGTAAGAACTAAATCTGTATGCAAATCTTCTGTAGATGGTTCTTGATTAAATATCACTGTAAACTTAGGGTTGTCTCCATAGGATACTAATTCTCCATCCCAATATTTTACGTTGAAATTAGCCTTTTTCCATAATTTTAATGCATTTTTCAGTATTGCTTTCTTTAACATATATAGGTCACCTTCTCATTATCTGATAATTAATTTTAGTCTATCAATATAATAAAACTATTTTTAATAAATGAATAGGCAGAATAAAATTATATATTTATTAAAAATTTTTATATGTTTATATACTCAAATAAAGATTAAAAAATATCAACTAACTATAAATCATAATCGCATATATGACAACACTAAAATTTCATATATATTAAATTTATCATATATATTACGGTCGTCAAATTCCATATCAATTATCACTACAATCACTAATCGATTAGATATATCATCTATTCTATTTTTCTATTTTATGATATCAATTTTCATTTACACAAACTATTATACAACCGCTATTTTAAAATTGCTAGGTATCAGCAATTATGTGTAAATTAGGAAACTATCGAATACTAACTAGTCCCAATCATTGTACATCGTCAAATTTACACATGCTTATAGCTACATGCATATGAACCTACAAAAAGGGCTGTAAGGAAATGTGATTGAAATCTCCTTACAGCCCCTAAGCAATATGTTTTATAAAGGACGAGTACTTCGCTTAATAGTACCTATCGTATTATAGTATCTATTATTCAAATTCGAACCCTGTTAATAAATAATAGGCCTCTTTGTATTTATCAATTGTTTTATCGATAATTTCCTGTGGTAAAGTATCCGATGGATGTGCCTTCAAATAATCGCGAACAAATTGTTTATCATACGACGGTTGACCATGTCCCACTTCATAGCCTTTTAGTGGCCAAAATCTACTATTATCAGGTGTTAAAATCTCGTCGCCCAATGTGATTTCTCCATGTTCATCAAGGCCAAATTCAAATTTAGTATCCGCAATAATAATGCCTCGTGTTAAAGCATAGTCCGCACATTTATAATAAAGCAATAGAGATAATTTCGCCAACTTATCCATGTATTCCTTACCCTTGCCAGGGAAAAATTGATTAATCCACGCTTCTCCTTCTTCCATAGAAATATTCATATCATGCTCACCGACGGGTGCCTTCGTAGAAGGTGTAAAAATAGGTTCAGGTAATTTTTCGCACTCTTGTAAATTACTAGGAAGAGAAATTCCACAAACATGTCCATCTTTTTGATAACTTTCCCATGCACTACCAGTAATATAACCGCGTACAATACATTCTACAGGAATCATTTCTAATTTTTTTACTAACATGGTCTTGTCTTTAAATTCAGGCCTTTGAAAGTATTCTGGCATATAGTCAGGATTCACACTAATCATATGATTTGGTACTGTATCCCTTGTAAAATCCAACCAAAATAATGACATTTTATTAAGAATTGCTCCTTTTTGAGGGATTGTATCTTTTAAAATAGTATCAAATGCAGAAATGCGATCGGTACAAACAATCAGTAAACTATCATCTAAGTCATATAATTCACGCACTTTACCAGATTTAAAAGGAACATATTCTTTCATTTTTTAGACCTCCTAATAAAAAGATTTCTATTAATTAATTATTATTATATATCAATTTTCTATTAGATTCAATACGCAATCATACTATGTGGGATATAAAAAAAGGTGAGTCTATAGACTCACCTTTTTTCTAATAAGTTTCCCACTTCTTCAATGATCAACCGTGCCAATTCACGCTTTGTCATATTCGGTATTCTTTTTGTGTTTCCGTTTGGATATAAAAAATAGCCTTCATTTGTATCTACATTAAATCCTGCATTGGATTGACTCACATCATTAGCAACTAACATATCTAACCGTTTCTTTTTCACTTTGCCAAAACCATATTCTAATAAGTTTTTAGTTTCTGCTGCAAAGCCCACCAACACTTGATGTTTCTTAGTAGCACCAAGTCCTGCCAAAATATCTGGATTTTTAACTAATTCCAAGGTCATGGTTTCCATTTTTTTGATTTTATGTTCTTCTACTTGTGCCACGCGAAAATCAGCTACTGCCGCTGCCATAATAACTGCATCTACTTGAGGATACTGCTCATCTACCACTTCTTTCATAGACATAGCAGAATCCACTGGTATATACGTTACGTGCCTAGGCACCTCTAATGATGTAGGAGCACTCACAAGAATGGTCTTAGCTCCATACATAGCCGCTTGTTCTGCAATGGCATAGCCCATTTTTCCACTAGATCGATTGCCAATATATCTAACAGGATCAATCGCTTCTTGTGTACCACCTGCTGTCACCAATATTGTTTTATTCGCCAATCGTGTAGGATCTATTGTTTCATGTAATTGTAGCTCTAACCAATTGACAATATCTTCTGGCTCAGGTAATCGACCAATTCCCTCTGTATGACATGCTAATTGTCCTACAGCTGGTTCCATAATGGCATATTCTAATTCTTCTAAATATGCTAAATTACGTTGAGTAATAGGATTTTTATACATAGCAGAGTTCATGGCTGGGCATATTAATTTTTTACCTTCTGTAGCCATAATCGTCGTGGTTAGCATATCATCCGCAATACCATTAGCAATTTTACCTATCACATTAGCTGTAGCAGGCACGACGATATAAGCATCTGCCCATGTGGCCAATGCGATATGTTCTACATCCCAATTATGGATTTCATCCCACATACTAACCGCTACAGGATATCCACTAATTTCGCCAAAGGTCAATGGGGATGCAATACGTGTAGCATTTTGCGTCATAATTACTTTAACTTCAGCGCCGGCTTTCCGTAAGCGACTCACTACTTCAATTGCCTTATAGGCAGCTATGCCACCAGATACAGCTACAATAATATGTTTACCTTTTAATCCCGCCATCATGAGTTCAACTCCAAGCCAATTTATTTAATGCCTTCTTTAGTACGAACAAAGCCAATCTTTTTATTTGCAATTTCATGAAATGCTAAGGATACTGCTTTATCTGTATCCAAACCTTTTTCATCTACCAATACAGGATCTCCATCTGTCAACTCTCTTGCGCGTTTCGCAGCGAGTGTTACCAATGTATATTTGCTATCCACTTCTTCTTCTAATTTTAATAATGGTGGTGTTACCATCATACTCAATCACTCCTTTGTCATGTATTGCTTATAAATATCTTGAATTTTTTCTTTATTGCGACTAATTTTACAAGACTCTGCTCGCAAAATAGAAGCTACTTTTTCTACTGCTTCATCTAGTATATCATTTACTACAATATAATCATACCGATGAGCTAACGCTAATTCTGATGAGGCTAAGGACAATCGCTTATTGATAACATCTTGTGCGTCTGTCCCCCGCCCATTTAAGCGATTTGAAAGCACGCTCAAAGATGGTGGCACAATATAAATAAATACGCCATCGCTGAAGGCATCTTTAACTTGCATCGCCCCTTGAATATCAATTTCCAAAATCACATGCTTGCCTTCATCTAACAAGTCCATAACATGTGCTTTCGGTGTACCATAATAATTATCATATACCTTAGCATATTCTAAAAAATCACCTTGTGCCAATAATTCTTCAAATTGCTCTTTCGTTCTAAAGAAATAGTTAATGCCTTCTTTTTCACCTACTCGTGGATCTCGTGTCGTCATAGATACAGAGTACACTAAATTAGGCATTTCTTTTCGTAATTCGGAGCAAATGGTTCCTTTACCTGCACCAGATGGACCAGATATGACTATTAATAGACCTCGTTCTTTCATCATCTGCTTATGCCTCTGTAGTTTCTTCTACTGCATCTTGTTGTATAATGCGATGCGATACTGTTTCTGGTTGTATGGCCGATAATACCACATGTCCACTGTCCATAACTAAGACAGCCCGTGTTTTACGCCCATAGGTAGCATCAATTAACAAGCCCTTATCTTTTGCATCTTGTATCATACGCTTAATAGGTGCCGATTCTGGACTAATAATGGCAATCGCCCGATTAGCGGCTATCATATTACCAAAACCTATATTCAACAGTTTAATGCCCATACGCTACACTCCTTACCATCACTCAATATTTTGGATTTGCTCTCTAATCTTCTCCAATTCACATTTTAATTGTAGAACTCTATCGGTAACTATCAATTCTGTACATTTTGACCCCATCGTATTAACTTCTCGATTCATCTCTTGTAATAGAAAGTCTAATTTTCTTCCTATAGCATTAGTATCTGTTAAAGTATTTTTTAATTGTACCACATGTGCACTAAATCTTACAATCTCTTCTGTAATATCTGTCTTATCTGCCACAATAGCAACTTCTTCTAAAATGCGTTCTTTCGTACTTTCCAATTTCATAGTGTCTATCATAGAAAGAATTTTATGCGTGATCCGCTCTTGATACTTAGTCACCACATCATCCTTATGACATTCAATATCAGACAACAGATGTTCAATATACTCAATCCGTTGCAACAAGTCCTTTGCTATACAAGCCCCCTCCACTTGCCGCATATGTACTAGACTCACTATTGCCTCTTCCATGGCATTTTCTATCAATGGTACCATGGTAGATTCATCTATCTTTATGGTATCCACGCATATCCACTCTCTCGATACACTACTAACAGCTTCAAATGGCACGTCTTCGATAGATGTAAAAAATCCTTCTTCCACTAGCATGGTTTGAATCTTTTCTTTTAACGAATGATCGATAACAATATTCTTTCCATCTGCACGATCATCTACTAGAGTAATCGCCACATCTACTTTGCCTCGCTGGATAGATGTTTGTATCATATTGCGAATCCTCTGTTCCATAGCGCCTAGGGGCGCCGATCTGTTTTAATAAAAATATCACAATACCTTGCATTGACAGTTTTTAATTCTACAATGCATTGTATGTCCCCCATAGCAGCACTACCACGACCAAAGCCGGTCATACTTTTCATTAGAGAGCCTCCTCATTCACGGGCCATATAGCCTATATTTTCTAATTCGCTTATTGCACTACGATATTGCATATATTTCTATATAAGCTTATCATAACACGTTATAGACTTTCATAACATACTACCTAACAACTAGCAATCATTGCCCTGCAACACATCCATTCATTGTATTCGATACTAGCCAGCGATTCCTAGTATAAGCAAATACTTGTACGGCACACTTAGATCATTTATAAAATTACTTTGAATATATGTTTATTTACTATTATACTATGTAAATAGAAAGGATGATATATATGAACCTAGATGGTTTAACCATGTCCGTTCTAACTAGAGAATTATCACAAGCTTTATTAGACGGTCAATTACAACGGCTCTATCAAATAGATAAAACAACCTTAGTGTGTAAAATTCATACTGGCAAAGGAAATCATGACCTAGTAATCACTGTTGGCAACAAGCCGGCTATATATCTAAGCCCGCCCCTACAAGATTTGCCAAAAGAGCCTACCTCACTTTGTATGTTTTTACGCAAACATATAGAGGGAAGTCGCATCACTACAGTAGAACAACTTCATTCAGACAGAATTATCTGTATCCACATGGATAAACTCGAATTAAATGGTACCATATTGAGGACTACACTCTATATTGAGCTCATGGGAAAATATTCGAACTGTATTTTTGTGCAAAATGGCATCATATTAGATGCACTCATTCATGTAACACCTCTAATGAATCGAGAAAGAACAATTATGCCCAAAATGTCTTACGAATTACCACCTAATGCAAATCGGGTCAGTCTATTCGACTTTAGTGTCACAGAAATTGAAAATTTACTTCATGCATTTCATCAAGATACGCTAAGCAATACGATTCGTGCTATTTTTAATGGATTTGGTACGCCTTTACTGAAAGAAGTACTCTATCGAAGTCAATTATCTAAGTCCATCACTTTTGATGAAATCACCCAAGAACAGTGTCAAGCATTAGCTAGTAACCTCTATAAGCTAGGAAAAGAAATTAATAGTTCTCACAAACTGTATGAATATACATTTATGAATAAAGCAGTGATTTCTCCCATCCCCTTGCAATACGACACATTCGATGAACCTATCATATATGATACTCTATCGAAAGCTATCGCTACTGCTATTCAAAAAAGTGGAGCCATTGCTACGGCAGATAAAGCACTCGAAAAAAAACTTTTACAGGCCATCAAAAAAGAAGAGTTACGGCATAGCAAAATTCAACAAGAATTAGATGATACATCTCACATGGATCAATATAAAGAATACGGTGATTTACTCATGATTTATGCGCACTTACCTGTCCATTACAAAGAAGAAATCACGGTCGATAATTTACTTGTATCACCTACAAGACCTATAACGATACCTTTAGATCCTCAATTAACCGTATCTGGAAATGCTCAGCGCTATTATAAATTATATACGAAATTGAAAAACCGTATCCAAAGTGGTCGCTTTCAGTTAGAACAAAGTAGCCGCAAGTTAGACTATCTCCAATCTATCGTATATAGTCTGTCTCTCTGCCAAGATAAAATGACATTACAAGAAATTTGTAATGAATGTATGGATTTAGGCATTATAAAAAAATCTAAAAAGCCTCTTTCCTATAAGTTAAAGAAAGAAAACTTTATACACCTCACCTTAGATGATGGTGACGTATATATTGGTAAAAATAATAAGCAAAATGACTATTTAACCCATACATTTGCTAAACCTACTGATCTATGGTTTCACACAACTAACATACAAGGTTCCCATGTAATTTTACGATCCAGTCACGAACCAAGCGAGGATACCATTATTAAAGTGGCCCGTTATGCAGCTTTTTATAGCAAGGCAAAAGATTCTTCAAAAGTACCTGTTGATTATGTACGCGTTCGTTATATCAAAAAGCCGCCTGCTTCTCCATTAGGATTTGTTACGTTTACTAATCAAAAAACGCTATATGTAGACCCATTGGAACCAGAACTAGAATTGATTACCAAGAGCTAACATCTCATTCATGACTAAAAAAGTACGTATACAAGCTGTCATCATTGATTTCTATGACACTCTTGTATACGTACTCTTTTATTATATTATGGTATATTATTTGGCTTGCTCATTGCGGCCAGAATTTTTCAAACTTTCCCGGTTTTGACGCAAGCTTTCTAAGGTCTTTTCTAGATTGCTTTCCACATATTTTAATACATCACCAGCATATTGAATGGAACTACTTTTTAATTCTTCAGAGGATTGATTTGCATAGGTAATGATTTCATTCGCATGTTCTTGTGCCTGTTTCACCAATTCACTTTCTTCTGTTAGTTTCGCAATATAATCCTTAGCTTGGGCGATTAACGTATCCGCTTGACGTTGTGCATCAGCTAAAATTTTATCTTTCTCATTAACAATTCGACGTGACTCTTCTAACTCCAATGGCAACGATTCGTTAATAGAGTCAAGAATGTGCATGATATCATCTTCTTCAATCATCTTTTTTGTCGTCATTGGAATACGACCACTTGTTTCAATTAAATTTTCTAAATCTTCAAGTAATTTTTCAGTTTTCATTCTATTCACTCCTATTATTCTCACCATTAAATTTAGATTCTAAAGCAAGTTTAACTTCCTCTGGTACTAACCCATCCAATGAACCGCCGAATTTAGCTAATTCTCGAATACCTGTAGAACTTACAAAAGAATATTTATTATTCGTCATAATAAACATCGTTTCAATATCATCATCCAAATATTTAGCAAATAAGGCCCGTTGAAATTCATACTCAAAGTCACTTAATGCACGAAGGCCTCTAATGATGATATGACTATTTTTAGATTTCACATAATCATTTAATAGGCCTGTGGCAAAGTCCACTTCAATATTCGGTATATGCGTAACCGATCGACGAATTAGCTCTGCCCGTGTTTCCATCGAAAACAAAGAATGTTTAGCCGGATTTTCGCAAACAGCTACAATTAATTTATCCACCAATTTGCTGGATCTCTCAAAAATATCTATATGACCTTGTGTAACAGGATCAAAACTTCCTGGGCAAACACCTATACGCACAAAAGCAACTCCTTCCAAACTTATTTTTTAACACAATAAGATACCATGGTATAGCCAAATTTTTGTTCTTTTATACAAACCCAATCTTCTGGCAATATAGGAATTTCTTTTTCATGTCGTTCTAAAATAAGCATTCCATCTAGTGCTAATATATTACAACCCACTACCATTTCTATTGTAGCATTAATATAATTTTTCTCATATGGTGGATCAGAAAAAATATAATCAAATTGTTGTCCTTCTAAAAATTGACTCACGCGAGCTAAGGAACATGATACAACATGTAGTCTATCTTCTAAATGGCAATGCTTTGCATTTTCTATTATCAACGGTTTAGTCACTCGATCTACCGCTATTGCATGACTAGCGCCCCGACTTAATGCTTCAAGTGCCATGGCACCTGTCCCTGAAAATAAATCTAATATTCGTTTTCCCGGTATCCCGTAATTCGCCACTACATTAAATATACTTTCTCGCACCCGATCTAATGTAGGTCTTGTAGTAACCCCCTTAGGTGCTTTCAATGTATGTCCTTTTGCAATACCTGAAATAATTCTCATAACTTCCTCACTCTGACGATATTATTAATTATAGTATATAACTATATAAAATAAAAGTCTTATCTTTTATAAATATGATTCAACTTTCATTTCTCGTTGCATTAATTCTGCTAATGCCTCCAATGGTGTTTTATGATTATATAATATATCATATAAAGCTTGTGTGATTGGCATATCAACATCATGTTCCATCGCCATACGATGCACAATTTCCACCGCATAAAAGCCTTCTACCACCATATTGGTTTGGCCCATAATATCAGTCATAGATTGTCCCATAGCAAGTTGCTGTCCTGCAGCTCGATTTCGACTATGTTGACTCATACACGTAGCAATTAAATCTCCTATACCAGCCAACCCAGCATAGGTTTCTTTTTTAGCGCCAAAAGCAACGCCAAACTTTGTCATTTCATAAAGTCCTCTTGTTAACAAAGTGGCCTTTGTGTTGTCCCCTAGCTGCAATTCATCCACAATGCCTGCTGCCAAGGCAATAATATTTTTAGTGGCTGCTGCTAGCTCTAATCCTATATAATCATCATTCACATAGACTCTAAAATTACTAGAATTTAATGCACCTTGTACTTGTTTAGCAATCGTCATATCTTTAGCCGCTACGACTGTAGCCGCAGGTAGTCCTCGACCTATTTCTTCTGCATGATTAGGTCCTGACAGAATAGCTAAGTGACAATCATCACCTAGTTCTTCCTCGATGACTTTCAATAATAGAGTCCCTGATGACCGATCAATACCTTTCGAGCATAGCACTAAGATAGCATTTTTAGGAATTTGCTTTTTTATAGACTGTAATGTAGTTCGTACATATACAGATGGCGTTACCAATAACACAATCTGCACATCTCGTAATGCCTCTTCACTAGATGAAGTAATAGATAACGCAGTAGGCAACATAACACCTGGTAAGTATTCTGTATTTTCTCTTCTGTTCGTTAATAGATTCGCAAATTCTGGACGACGACAATATAAATACGTATCGTTGCCTGCTTCCACCGATTTAATGGACAAGGCTGTCCCCCAACTTCCAGAACCGATAATTGCAACTTTCATATTATTCACCACGTTTCACTCGTTCTACTTTTAATTCTTTACCTTGTAATAATCTCACTATATTTTCACGATGACGAAAGATAACAAATATAGCCGCAATAGCACCGAATATAATGTATTCTACGGGCTCATCAAAAGCATACATCAATATAGGAATTGATGCGGCCGCCACAATAGAGCCTAGTGATACAAATTTAAATAGTAAAACTAATATACCCCAAATAACAAACGCAATACCTGCTACTGCTGGAGATAAGGCAATGATAACACCTAATCCAGTAGCTACACCACGACCGCCTTTTCCTTTTAAAAAGATGGACCAATTATGACCAATCATCGCCATAATACCACCTAATATCATGTATAGTGGTGAGGTACCCATCATCAGCCATACACCAATACTCCCTTTTATAGCATCACAGAAAAAAACCGGTAATGCTGCACGCCAGCCCAGTACACGATAGGTATTAGTAGCACCAATATTTTTGCTGCCAAATTGACGTACATCCGTGTGAAAGCAAAGTTTGCCAATGAGTAATCCACTAGGGATCGAGCCTAATAGATAGGCTAGTATAAATTTTCCTATAAGCATAGTCTCATCCATTACTCATCGTCCCTTCGTTTACCACGCAATATAAGACGAATCGGTGTCCCTTCAAATCCAAAGGATTCACGCAATCGATTTTCTAAAAAGCGCATATAAGAAAAATGTATCAATGTCGGATCGTTAACAAACAAGATAAATGTAGGCGGTTTCACGCTTGCTTGTGTCATATAGTAGATTTTAGGCGTTTTACCATTTCGTGATGGTACAGGATTGACCGTTTGTGCATCTGCTAATAATTGATTCAATGTACCTGTAGCAACACGTCGATACTGTTGTTCGGATACAAATTTCAGCATATCTGCTAACCGATGAATACGCTGTTTCGTCAATGCAGATGCAAATAGAATGGGTGCGTATTGTAAAAAGTCTAGTTCATCATAAATATCTTCTGTATAGCGAATTGTTGTTTTACTATCTTTTTCTACCAAATCCCATTTATTAACAACAATAATCATGCCCTTTCCAGCTTCATGCGCATAACCAGCAATTTTTTTATCTTGCTCTGTAACTCCATCAACGCCATCAATCACAAGCACAACTATATCAGCCCTATCTACAGAGCGCAAGGAACGTACAATACTGTAGCGCTCTACGGCTTCTTCTATTTTTGATTTTCTCCGCATGCCAGCTGTATCAATTAATACAAACTTCTGTCCTTCATGCATCCAATGGGTGTCGATAGAATCTCGTGTAGTACCTGCTACATCACTAACAATCACCCGATCCTGTCCCAATAGAGCATTCGTTAAGGACGACTTTCCTACATTAGGACGCCCAATTAACGCCACATGAATTGTGTCTTCTTCATCTTGCTCATTAGTTCCATCAGAAAAGTAACTAACTACCTGATCTAGTAAATCTCCTAAATTCATTAAATTTTTAGCAGAAATACCAATAGGATCGCCAATACCCAGATTGTAAAATTCATAAATATTCGGTTCTTGGTTGACACTATCAATTTTATTGACCACGAGTATCACTGGTTTGCCACTAGTACGCAAAATAGTAGCCACTTCTTCATCTGCATGTACAATGCCTTGTTTACCATCTACAACAAACAAAATTACATCTGCTTCTTCTATGGCTAACTCGGCTTGCAAGCGCATCATTTTAGGAATCACATGGCTATCTTCATTAATGAATTCAATGCCCCCTGTATCAATCATCGTGAATTCACGATTTAACCATTCCCCATCAAAATAAATTCTGTCACGAGTGACACCAGGAATGTCTTCTACTATAGAAATGCGTTTATTTACGATAGCGTTAAATAGTGTAGACTTTCCCACATTAGGTCGCCCTACTACTGCCACTAAAGGTTTTGCCATATATTCATCACCTCTGTCCTTGTCATATTAATTCATTATATATTTTACCATACAATGACTGGTTACACTAATAATAAAAGGCTACAGCAATACGTACCGAAGTACATACTGTGTAGCCTTATATAATTTACCGATCAACTGAATGGTAAGATCAAATTATTCAGCTTCTTCAGCAACTTCTTTAGATTCCATTAATTCAGTTAATGCCAATCCTAATTTCTTAGCATCTTTATCTAAAGAAATAATTTTAACTTCTATATCTTGACCACGAGTCAAGTAATCTTCTACTTTAGCATTTCGTTGTTTAGTGATTTGTGAAATGTGTAATAAACCTTGAATGTCATCATTAACAGCTACAAATGCACCGTAAGCAACTAAGCGAACTACTTTACCTGTAATAACATCGCCTACATGCAAGGTTTCTTCCGCTACATCCCAAGGAGATTTGCTTAATGCTTTTAATGATAAGGATAATTTGTTAGTTTCTGGTTCAAACGATTGTAATTTCACTTCAATTTCTTGACCTACAGTTAACACATCTTCAACTTTTTTAATTTTTTGCCAAGAAATATCGGAAATGTGAAGTAAACCTTCAATGCCACCAATATCAACAAATGCACCATATGGCATAATCTTACGAACAATACCTTTGTAAGTTTCGCCAACGGTAATATTTTTCAAAGCTTCTTCTAATTTAGCTTGTCGTTCTACTTCAAGTACAGCTCGACGAGAAAGAACTAAACGATTTTTCTTTTCATCGATTTCTAATACTTTCGCTTCAAATTCAGTATTTACTAAGCTGTCAAGCGATTTAACAAAATGTACATCACCTTGGCTCAATGGGATAAAACCACGTAAAGATTTAACAGTAACCACTAAACCTGCAGGAATAGCGTCGATACCTTTACATACGATTGGTTCATCTTTTTCTTGTGCTTCGATGACATATTGCCAATCTTCGTCTTTAGCCAAACGAGTAATAGAAAGATATACAGGATTATCTTCTTTAATATGGTTCATAATAACAGCTTTAATTTCATCGCCATCATGAAGAACATCTTTAGCAGATGCAGGTGCAGGATATGCAATTTCAGATTTATTCAAAACTGCTTCTGTCTTTAAACCAAAAATAGATACATAAGCACGTTCATCTTCAATCTGTACAACTGTACCTTCAACTACGCAACCTTTTTTTAGATCCTCTGCTTTCGCAGACTCAGCTGCTAATAATTCTTCAAATTCTTTCATTGTCTTAATGACCTCCTTAATTATCCAGTCAGGAGTTGATGCTCCGGCTGTGACCCCTACTGTCTGTGTGTCTTTAAACCACGCCAGTTGTAATTCAGTAGCGGTTTCTATGTGATATGTAGTACAGCCAACATCGCGACAAACCTCTGCAAGTCTAGTCGTGTTGCCCGAGTTTTTACCACCTATCACAATCATAAGGTCCACCTCTTTAGCAAGTGCTACTGCTGAACTTTGTCGTTCCTGTGTAGCCGTGCATATAGTTTTGAAAACCTTAAGATTTTTAGACTTAGTCTCTAATATGTCTATTATACTTTGAAATTTAAATTGTGAAAAGGTGGTTTGTACAACAACTCCCATTTTTTCCACGATTGGTAGATTTTTGGCGTTTTCTTCCGTTTCAACGATTATAGCTTTATTTCCAGACCATAAGTTAATACTTTTGACCTCAGGATGGTCTTTTTCACCCAAAATCACCAACGTCATACCTTCTTCAACAACGGAAGCTGCGTCACGTTGTGCTTTTTTCACGTGAGGACACGTTGCATCGATCACATCGAGGCCTCGACATTTTGCTTCTTCATACACAGCAGGTCCCACTCCATGAGATCGAATGATGACGGTTCCTTCTGGAATATCCTGCAACGTATCAACGCTCACCACCCCTTTATCAGCTAATTTTCCCACTACTTGAGGATTATGAATAATCGGGCCCAAAGTATAACTTTCTCTATCACTATCAGCTGCTTCTAGAGCCATTTGCACTGCTCGTTTAACGCCAAAGCAAAAGCCACAATTCTCTGCTATTTTAATTTCCATATAGCATAACCTTTCTACTGTATTTTACTATTGTTCATAATGTAGCCTATATATGTCTTATAGTATATCTAGCAATCTCCTTATATACTTAAATATATACGCACACATCACTATATATGTAACCTATTCTAATTGCTAGTATAGTTCTTTCCTATTCAATGATACTCTACTCCCACTAACTGAAAACACAGGAGTTAAAAAGTCTAACATTTACTATTCAATACTAACCTAGTTTTACCAATACTCTTATGATGAATAGAAATGCTTCTAATCGTACTGATTATTGTACATACGGTTATAACATAAATCCACTGCGATATGGTGTATGTTCATAACGTCCGCTTTCATAATCATCTATCATCCGCTGAATAGCACTTTTTACCGTCTCATTAACGGCCTTTATATTTTCAGCTGTTGCTTTATCTTTACGTACAGGAATCAAATCGCCAATAATAATAGCCACACCATGTCGTTGTATATCATAGGTTCCTATCGTAGCAATCGGTACAATGCCAACACCTGTACGTAATGCTATAGATGCAGCACCATCATGAAACCTGCCTAATTTACCAGGTTTTTGTCTAGATCCTTCAGCAAAAATTCCCAACACTTCTTTATGTTTCAATAACCCCATCGCATGACGTATAGCAATTTTATCAACTGTACCTCGATGCACAGGAAATGCGCCTAACCAAGTACAAAAAAATCGTGAAATGGGATTAACGAATAATTCAGCCTTAGCCATAAAATGTGCATGACGGGGAATGGCATACCCTAACACAGGCGGATCAAAATTACTCAAATGATTCGGCACAACGATAACAGGGCCCTCTTTAGGAAACTCATCACGACCATACACTTTTGTTTTATAATACCAACCAAACACAATGCTAAATGCACTGCGCCATAAAAAATTACCAAATTTATTCATCTTTGATTCGCTCCTGTACTAATGATAAAATACGATTCACCGTTTCATCAAAAGACAAATGACTAGAATCTACCACAATCGCATCGTCTACACAAACCAACGGAGATTCATCACGATGTTTATCCATATAATCGCGTTTCTCTACGCTTTCTTTTATCGTCTCTAATGACACAGACCGATTCACTGCATGCACTTCTATCCAGCGACGTGTAGCCCTTGTTTCTACAGAAGCGGTTAAATATATTTTTAATTCTGCCTGAGGTAACACAATGGATCCTATATCGCGTCCATCCAAAATAACACCACCAGAGCGTGCCATAAGTCGTTGGCGTTCCACTAAATATTGGCGAACACCTTTATAAGAAGCTACTGTGGACACTGTATCATTAATCTCTTGTGTTCTAATTAAAGGCGTAATGTCAACACCTTTCACTTCAATCCGGAATGTATCCTCCACTGGTTTCATAATCAACTGTAATTCTGGCAACAAGGCCTCTACAGCAGCTTGATTAGATGGATCAACGCCTGCATCTAATACAGCCCATGTAACGGCACGATACATAGCGCCTGTATCAATATATAAATAATGTAGTTTCTTAGCTACTTCTTTGGAAACACTGCTTTTACCAGCTCCTGCTGGTCCATCAATAGCAATGCTGATTTTTGGATGTTCCACTGCATACGTCCTTTCTTTCTAAAAATAGCAATCTACTAATCGTGTTATAAGTATGTGTAATCAACAGTTTCTCTGTCCTACCTATATGATGCACTAGTGTGTACTTTTTAAAAAGCACATCCTACATTGTAAATTATAACCGCCTGTGAAAGCATCAATATCGAGTACTTCACCAGCACCATACAATCCTGTGACTAACTTAGACTCCATCGTCTTAGGATTAAACTCTTTTAAGGATAAACCACCTGCCGTTACAATAGCTTCCTCAATGGGACGCATCTTTTTAAAGGTAATTCGCATATGCTGTAACACATGAACTAAAGTCAACCGCTCTTCTTTTGTGATTTGATTAATGAACTTACGTTCATCTAGTCCTGCTAACGATATGACAATAGGGATTAAATGACTTGGCAATATATCTTTCATACCATTTACCAATTGTTTCTTTGAATATAGGGAAAAATCTTTTTGTAGTCGTTTATCCAATACATCTGCTGAAAGAGCTGGTTTTAAATTAATCTCCAAGTAGATGGGCTGTATGTGTTTTTTATCTAATTTACCAATTGTATGGCTCAATGACAATATAATAGGACCCGTAACGCCAAAATGAGTAAACATCATTTCTCCAAATTGTTTGGCTTGTACTTTACCTTTTCCTATGACAGATACTTCCACATTGCGAAGACTAAGTTCCATAACAGTGCGAACCCATGATTCTTCTATCTCAATGGGTACTAATGATGGTCGTAGCGGTGTTACGCTATGCCCTACAGCATTAGCCATAGCATATCCATCTCCCGTAGAACCTGTTAGCGGATAGGATTTTCCACCCGTCGCTATAATCGCCGCATCACAGTAATATGTGTCACGATCTGTTATAACGCCTACTACCCTATTATTTTCTACTTTAATAGACGTAGCCCGTTCTCCCAAATGCACATGAGCACCATATTGTCGCAACACTTTCATAAACATATTGCGCACTTCAATAGCAGAATCGCTAACGGGAAACACGCGGCCACCCCGTTCAACTTTCGTTACTAAGCCCCAACTATGCAATAAATCCAATAAATCTTGATTTGTAAATCGCTCATAAGCACCATATAAAAATTTACCATTACCTGGCGTATGTTTTATAAATTCACTCATAGGAGCGGCATTCGTAATATTGCAACGGCCTTTTCCTGTGATTCCCATTTTCATGCCCACTTTATTCATTTTTTCTATCACATGAACGAGTGCACCTTCACGGGCAGCAATAGCCGCCGCCATTAAACCTGCAGCGCCACCACCAATTACAACGACACGTTTCATAGGTCTAACACCGTTCCATTCTGTTTTAATAAGCGCACTTCCGTGTCTGTCAATTCTCTAAAAGATCCACGTTTCACGCCAGATAAAGTCAAGCCTGCATACATGGTCCTTTTTAAATTATGTATCTTATAGCCAAAATGCTCAAACATACGACGAACTTGTCGATTACGTCCCTCATGAATGGTAATCAAAATTTCTGTTATATTCCGCCGTGCATCATAGCCCATATCTGTCACAACCGCCGGCGATGTCATGCCTTCTTCTAAAGGAATACCTTGACTCAACATCAATATATGCTCATCTGTCATAGGCCCTTTCACTTTAACTTCATATGTTTTTTCTACTCCTTTCGACGGATGTGTTAACTCTTGCGCTAACTGTCCATCATTAGTAAGAAGTAATAATCCCTCTGTATTATAATCCAGTCGTCCGATTGGATAAATCCGAAAACGACATCCTTTCATATAATCCATAACAGTCGTGCGCCCTTCTGGGTCACCAACAGAAGTAATAACCCCTTTCGGTTTATTAAATAAATAATATACAAATGGTTCTGTAGCTAATAATTTACCATCTACTTTCACACGATCACGGGCAGGATTAATTTTCACACCCAATTCAGTTATATACTTACCATTAACTTGAACGTGGCCTTCTTTAATCAATTCTTCCGCTTTCCGTCTAGAAGCGATGCCACAACTAGCAATAAATTTTTGTAATCGTTCCATGTCGATCCATAATCCTTTCAAATTCTATGTATCCTTTGTATGTTTAGTTACAATCTCAGCCATTTCTTCTTGTAAATCATCTAATGAAGAAATTCCCACACTGCGCAGGAATTCATCTGTAGTGCCATATAATATAGGTCGCCCTATTGTATCTTTGTGTCCCAACTCTGCTATAAGTTGTCGTGATACTAATTGTTTAATCACTTTTTCACTATTTACTCCGCGAATTTCTTCAATATCTGCTTTTGTAACAGGTTGCTTAAATGCTACAATCGCTAACGTTTCAACAGCTGCTGATGATAAGGTATCTTCTTTTTTTCTAATTTTATTAATGTATTTGTGACATGCACTGGCACTAATTAGTTCCACTCCTGCTCCAGATATTCTAATTCTAAGCCCTCGATCAGCTGCTATTAGCTCCTCAGATAGCACTTGCACTTTCTCTTTTATATCATCTAAAGAACAAGAAAATATATCTGCTAACATTTCTAATGATATAGGCTTAGCTGCCGAAAACAATACGCCTTCTATATAAGCACTTCTAATTTCTTCATCTTTCATCATGGTGCTCATTATCTAACTCCTTATCATCTACTGCTCTAATGAATATACTATCTTGGTCTTTCTCATCACTATACAGTGTTATATGGTGCTGCCTAAGTAACTCTAATATGGCTAAAAATATAGTAACCATTTCACTACGCGAGTTAGCCTCTTGTAAAAGTATAGAAAATAGTATCTCTTCTTCTTGTTGAACTCGCATCCTAACTAATTGCATCATTTCATCAAGGCTTAACGCTTCTTTTTCTACGCGCACTTTGGGAGAGGTCTCTACCACCTCTGGTTTTCTTGTATACGCCGCCGTAAACAATTCGTATAAATGTGCTAGTTCTAATCGATACACTTTGTCTTTGCCAATAACACTTACTTCTTCAGGACGCGTAAAAGAATAGCCATATCTATCACTTTTATCGATTAATAAAGCCGTTAATTCCTTAATATGCTTAAATTCAACTAATCGTGATACTAATTCATCTCGAGGGTCCTCTTCTTCACAAGTAGTGACTAGTTTAGGTAATAACATGCGCGATTTAATTTGTAGTAAGGTGGACGCCATAACAAGAAATTCACTACTATAGTCAATGTCAAAGTGATTCCAATTATCTAAGTACGATATATACTGAGATGTAATTTCTACGATAGGAATATCGCAAATTTCAATTTTATGTTTTTCAATGAGATGTAACAACAATTCTAAGGGACCTTCAAAAACATCTAATTTATAACTATAATCACTCATACGCTCCTACGCCAACTCATATATCATATATATTCTATACATTCTATCTAATTATAAAGTAATTTACTAGAAAACTCTAGTAGTATAAATAATGCTCTCCATATTGTTTTTTTTTATTTCATCTGCTATCTTTAAATATAGTGAAAATATATATCAAATTTCTACACAAATATTTCTGTTTTAGTTATGAAAGAAAGGCGTCCTATTATGTCGAACATATTAAGGCAACTGCGTCATAATCCATTATTCGGGTATGGAGTTATCGGTATTATTATTTACTGTATATTAACAATCATTTATACTCCTATCACACTAGGGTTAGACGTAGAAGATATTACTATTCTAGCCGTACCAACTATTGTAGGCTTGTTTTTATTTCAATATTTTCTTGGTCACACACTATTACATCGTTCCTTTATAGGTCATGGAATTGTGGCTATTCTTTGGGCTGTTACGTTTCCTGTTCTCTTTCATTGGTCCTATATTAAGCCCTTGTATTTTTATGAATTTGCCAATGATTTTCTCTTTGGCTTAGTTCTCTTTATTGGTATGTTTTTATTACAATATATTTTCACTATTCCTCAACGCTATCCGCGTATCATTGCTGCTATATTTGCAATTATCAGTCTTATATTATCAGAAATTCCTTTACTTCAAATTGGCTATTACGTGTCTACTTGGCATTGCTTAACACCTGCCAGTTTAATGGCTCTATATATGACCAACCCTGAAGAAGCCTGGGGATTCTTAAAAAATACAGCAGGTATATTAGGTTTAGTCGGCATTGGTATATTTCAAATCGTCTACCTTCTATTCTTATACTGGTGTCATAAACAAGTGATACACATTGTCGATTTACATACCACACGGCCTATCCGTACTGCGATAGCAACTATTCTCAGTGTACTATTTATTATTTGTGCACCTATCTTCTTGTTCCCTAAGACATGCATTATTTCTAATTGGGGTCAAGTAATCGATTATGTAAAACAAATGCAACAATATAACACGAACCATCATCAGATTTTTGATTCATTCCAATTAAGCACTAAAACCACTGCTGCACAAACAGTGCCTGGCACAGTCATTCTAGTCATCGGCGAATCTGGTTCTCGTGATTATATGAAAGTCTATAATCCAAACTTCCCTTACGAAGATACACCTTGGCAAAGTGAAATGAGTCATAATCCTAATTTTACATTTTTTGACAAAGCTTACTCATCATATCCTCAAACAGTACCAAGTTTAGAAAGAGCATTAACTGAACGCAATCAATACGATGATAAACCATTCTTAGAATCTGTTAGCATTTTAGATGTGGCTAAAAAAGCTGGTTACACTACAACCTGGTTTAGTAACCAAGGTGTATACGGCGAATATGATACAGCTATTTCATTAATTGCTAAAACATCGGATACTGCAAAATGGGCTCATGAATCCTATGCTTTTTCTGATCGCTATGATGGTTATTTATTACCTTTATTAAAGGAAGTAGATTCTACTAAAAACAACTTTATTGTAATTCATATTATGGGTAGTCACATTTACTATAACGATCGCTATCCATCAGAATTTAGCAAATGGAAAAAAGGGCCTGTCCCAGAAGGCTTAGAAGCCTATGCTAATAGCCAACTATATACAGACTGGTTGTTACAAAGCATCTATACTTATGCACAAAACAATTTAAACCTACAAGCGATGATTTATTTTTCTGATCATGGTGAAAGTGTTGATAAATCCCATAATCCAGATAATTTCGACTTTACAATGGTACGGATTCCATTCTGGATGTATTTATCACCGGCTTATCGAGCAAACTATCCGAATACAATCGCTGCATTGAATGCACATCAACATGAATATTTTACCAATGATTTGCTCTATGATGCCTTAGTAGGTATATTACATGCTCCAAGTGATCATTATGATAAAACACGAGATTTTTCAGATCCATCATATCGATTTAATCTATATAATCTAACTACCTTATTAGGAACACAACCATTAACCAATGATCCTAATTAACTAACAATTCCATTACATGTAAAGTTCACCAAAAAGATAAAATGCCGATAGAGCTAGGTATTTCCTAGTTCTATCGGCATTCAAAACAACACGTTTTGTCCTATAACCCACATTCAGCGAATCGTGCAATAAAAAGCGTATACCCTATCATGCATAGGAAACCCTATGTACAAGGTATACGCTTTTATAGTATATTCTGTGAATAAATGGATAGTAACTAATACGCTATTACACCAATGGTAAGCGAAGGTGTACAACAGTTGTCACTTTTTGAGGGCTTAATTTATCTACATTTTTCTTAAAACCTAATGCATTATACAGTTCTACTGCACTTTCCATACTAGGCAAGCTATCCAGTAACAATTCTTTGTAGCCTAACTCTTTAGCTTCTTCTACGACAATCTTAGCCAAACTCATGCCTAATCCTGTTCTTCTAAACTCTGGTCGTACAAACAAACGTTTCATTTCAGCATGCGCTGCATCAATTTTTCGAATTGCTACGCAACCAGCAGGCTTTCCATCCATATAAGCGATATAGAGTCGTTCTCTTTCAGATTTATACTTATCACCTAAATCATTGAATTCTTTACTATCACACCCTACGCCTAGGGATCGAACATATTCTGTAAACAATTGCTTAGTTTCTTCTAAATGTTCATGCCCATCTCGTAATTCAAAATTCATACATATGCCTCCTATCACACCATTCCCCATATGTACAATTATATATGGAGCCATATTAATAATAGAATCTATTACTAAATTCATCATACCATATAATTAAATAAATCTATAATATAATATTTCTCCATTCCTACTATAAACTCCTGCTTTACAAAGAATATTTATAATAGTTTTTCAATTTCTTTTTCTGTAAATACATGAATTCCTTCATCTTTTAGTGCTTCTGTTAACATGCCATCACCAGCGATTAAAGTATGTGTGAAAGTACCATCATAAATAAAACCGCATCCACAACTTGGACTATTCGCTTTCAAAAGTGCTACTTTGCAGCCATATTGTTTAGCTAATTGTACCGACTGATAGACGCCTCTTTGAAATTCTCTAGTGACTACTACCCCCTTACGAGTAATAACATCTCTACCCCTTCTCTCAGCTGGCGTTCTAGGTGTAGGCAATCCGCCCATCACTTCAGGACAACAAGGTATCAATGTATATCGCTGTTGCAATAACTCTATATGGGAAATCTGATTATCCTTTCCATCATAACGGCAAGCAATACCATATAGACACGCGCTAATAAGTAAGGGTTCTTTCATAATAATGCCTTTCTAGTCTATTAACTACACTGATACTCTACAATTACAATAGATTAGCAGTTAGCCCTATAATCACTTTTTGTATATAATGCACATTGAGCTACTTTACTATTCTAGTATACAACTAATTATTGCTACTATCACAGCAGCAATCGATTATTTTGTATGTTAAAAAAATTCCACCAATGTAATAATGATAAAAAAAATAGACTAACCTTTGTTAGTCTATACATGGTGCCGAGGACCGGAATCGAACCGGTACGATTGTCTCCAATCGACGGATTTTAAGTCCGTTGCGTCTGCCTGTTCCGCCACCCCGGCATGGGTATTGAGCGGTATAGTTTTTATTTGAATGTGGAGGCGGCACCCAGAATCGAACTGGGGAATAAAGGTTTTGCAGACCTCTGCCTTACCGCTTGGCTATGCCGCCACATTATTGGAGCGGGAAACGAGATTCGAACTCGCGACCCCCGCCTTGGCAAGGCGGTGCTCTACCACTGAGCTATTCCCGCATATACATGGTGCCTCAGGACAGAATCGAACTGTCGACACACGGATTTTCAGTCCGTTGCTCTACCGACTGAGCTACCGAGGCAACTTGGCGACCCCGATCAGATTTGAACTGACGATCTTCGCCGTGACAGGGCGACATGTTAACCGCTACACCACGGGGCCACTTACTTATTACCGCCTAGCTGTCAGCTAAGTGGTACTCTGTAAGTATATATGGTTTAAGGTGTTTTGTCAACAAAATTTTTAATGTTTTTTTTCTCCTCTCCTAGCACACTATTTTCTGAATGACCTGGTAAAATGCAAAGTCTATCATCCCAATTCAGCACACGTTGTAGTGTAGTTTTCAGTTCTTTTTGATTTCCATTGTAATTATCAAAATTACCTATCTGATTGCGAAATATGGTATCTCCTGTAAATAAGTATCCTTCGATTTCAATCATCACAGATCCTGCACTATGTCCAGGTGTTTCATGTATAAAAAAATGAAACGGTCCTATGACTAACTCCCCCTTATCAAGCTCCTTACAAGCCGTAGTAATCAATTTTTTATACGCTGATGGGCGTCGTCTAATCACGTGCAGCAATTCATGATCGCGCTTATGCAAATAGGCTGGAATCTGATAATACCCACATATATCATCTAATGCGGCTATATGATCACAATGGCCATGTGTTAATAACACTGCTAGTGGTGTCGTATCGCCTACCATTGCTTTAATCTGTTCCCCATGAAAGCCAGGATCAATAATAATCGATACAGATCCTTTTTTGAGTACATAACAATTCGCTTTATATAGTCCTAATGGACGTTTCACAATAGAAATGATAGAAATCACCTCTCATCAATATTTCTACCCACAAACCAATCATATGCTTTCCCCTAATGAAAGTCATCGATGATGGCAAACAATCATCATTGAAGGCACCCCATTAATGACGTCGTTTCCAAACCACTTTATACCGTTGTGTCCGCGTTTTCGTAAAATATCCTTCCCAAAATGTAGGGTGAAACATAACAAAAAATGTAAATAATTCTAAACGCCCTAGGAGCATATCAACAATGCCTATGCATTTAGCGACACCTGACAAACTTTCAAAGGAATCGGTAGGCCCAAACTCGCCAAAGGCAAGACCCACATTACCTAATAGTCCGGCTACGCATTGAATAGACTCACCTACAGAAATCCCCGTAGTCGTCATGCCCAATATAGATAATGCAAATACCCATAAATAAAGAAAAAAGAATTGATGGGTCATAGCCAACCACTTTTCGGGCATGGGCTTACCATTCACACGAATCGTTTGGACCATATCCGGATGGATTGCTTTTCGCAAATACAGAATGCCACTTTTAAAGAGGAGTATAATGCGAATAATTTTCATGCCCCCCGTTGTGGAGCCACTACAACCGCCAAAAAATGTAGACAACAATAACATAGTTTGCGCTAACGGTGGCCACTTATCATAATCAACTACGGCAAAACCAGATCCAGTTTGCATCGATATGAGTGTAAAAACCGAGTCATTCACAGCGCGGAATAAAGTGCTATTCGTTTGAAAATATACTGATATAAATATAACGGAAATGCTCAACGATAAAATAAGCAGATACATTTTATACTCAAAGTCATTCCAAACAGCCTTAATTCCTTTTTTCAAAACACTATAGTAAACGGTAAAATTACCTCCAGCTAACACCATAAATATGATGAAAATATAGCGAACTAGATAATTATCGGTATATAAAAATGCACCATTTTGATTGGGGGCAAATCCCCCTGTTGATACTAATGACATGGCTAAATTAACCGCATCAAATGCACTCAAACCTGCTAACATCAGTAATATGGCACAAATAACTGAGAAAAATACGTAAATGCTCCATAATTTACCAGCCATCGACTGAATGCGCGGCAACACCACACCAGGCCGTGGCACAGACGCTTCTGCATTAAATAGATGTGCCGAGTCGGCTCCTAAATTTTTCAAAAACGCTAGTACGAGGACAATAATCCCCATGCCCCCCATCCAATGGAGAAGACTTCGCCACAACACAAATGTTTTTGGTAGGTCGTCAACATTGCTAATAATACTGGCACCTGTAGCTGTAATGCCCGATACAGATTCAAATAATGCATTCACTCCTGTATCGATAATGCCACTGAGCAGAAATGGAAGTGCACCTAGCAACGAAGTTATGACCCATGTGGCTCCTACCACTAAAAAACCATCTCGCAAACTAAACGCTTTAGATGATATACCATAATAATATAAACAACCACCGATACAACCAGCCAAAATAGCAGTTATTAAAAATGATAGATACGGTACTTCAAATATAATACTATACCCGAAAGGAATTAGAAGTAATGCGGAAAATATCAATATTAAGTAACCTAACAATTTCATAACAATTTGAATACGCATAATGATTCTCACTTAATTTATTGCAAATATTTCAATAATTTATTGACGAATTCTGGTAATGTAAAAATAATAATATGATCCCCTTCAAAGACAACCGTAGCCCCTGTAGGAACAATCGTTTTATTGTCACGCACAATAGCTCCTACCAAGCCTTTGCCTGGCAATTTCACATCTTTTAATGCTTTTCCTACGACGGGAGACGTAGGACTAATTTTAATTTCCACTGCCTCTGCCTTAGCACCTTCAAACGTGGATATACTAATCAATCCTTCTCCTTTACGAACAAATCGAAGAATTTCTCCAGATGTTAATAATCGTGGCGAGAACACAACATCAATTCCTACTTGCTCCATAAGGGTAATATATTCAGGTCGTCCTACACGAACTAGTGTTTTAGGAATTCCTAAATGCTTTCCTAATAAGGCCACTAATAAATTTAATTTATCATCATTGGTTAAACAAATCATGACATCGCAGTCTGAAATTTCTTCTGCTACGAGCAAGTCCGCATCAGTGCCATCGCCACAAATGACCATAGCATCCGTCACTTCCATCGCTAACTGTTCACATCGAGCCATATCTTTTTCAATGACTTTAACTTTATAGCCCGCTTTCTCTAACAGTTTTGTTAAATTTCTCCCTATCAAGCTAGCGCCTACAATACATACACGATTGACTAAGGTGTGCGACTCTACAAATAAGGTGCTTTCTAATTCTTCAATGCCTTCTGTGGAACCTAAGAAAAAGACACTATCATTAGGATATAGGCAACTTTCTCCGTGAGGAATAATCATCTCTCCTCCACGCAAGATACCTACCACCAGTACACTCCCAGGAAATTGAATATTTTTTAATGGTTCACCTAAAATAGGCAAGTCATCGCGTACTTTAAATTCCATAAGACGTACAGCACCTTTAGCAAAATCTTCTACGTCCAAAGCAGCTGGTGTTTCCAATATTTGAAATAATTCTTGGGCCGTTACCATCTCAGGATTAATAAATAAATCAACGCCTAGTTGTTCATGAATTAATTCATTTTCTTTAGTTAAATAGTCATTATCACGTATACGTGCAATCGTTTTTGGAATGCCACCAATCTTAGCAATGGCACAGGCTAGCATATTAACTTCATCCGAATCAGTCACAGCAATCAGCATGCCTACATCATCCATCCCGATTTCTTGTAATAGTGATAAACTAGCTCCATTTCCTTGGACAATATTTACATCCAACGTAGTTTTTAATGTGTAAATCCGCTCTTTTGATTTTTCAATAATATAGACATCATGTTCATCTTGTATTAGTCTTTGTGCCAATGAATAGCCAACTTTACCAGCACCAACTACAATAATTTTCATCTACATATCCTCTAATCTCAATTAGTATCTCTATGCGTCATAGTTTCTTTTAAAAAGTTAGATCCTATTTCTGTTAAGAATGTCCATCCATCCTTTTGAACCACTTTCTGTTCTTTCATAAGATGACCTAAGGCACGTTTAAAAGCCGCTTTGCTAATATGAAACGTATCATTAATAATATCGGCTGCCGATTTGTCACTATAGGGCATCTTACCATTACGTATATATAAATAATGCATAATGGTATCTCCATCAGTTACTAAGGCTTTTTCTTTAACTGGTCTCATCGATACATTCACACGTCCATCGTGGCGCTTAAATGTAATGCGTGCAGAGATCATTTCTCCTACTTTAATAGAACCTATCATTTCAGATCGATGCAAAAAAGCAATCCATCGTTCCGGAGTGATAAAAAAAGCCCCATCACTGGTTATATTATACACAGCTCCTTGTACAGTTTGACCGATTTCTGCTTCTGTAGCTGGTTTAGAGGCCCGTCGCATCGCATCATCTACATCCATGGATACGGCTAATCGTCCTGATTTATCTTCATACAGACGTACCCAAACTTTTTCCCCAATTTGTGGCCTACCACGCATTTCTGCATGGGGCATAAAAATTCCCCGTTCTGTCCCCACTTCTACAAAGGCACCAAAATTAGTCGTATTAATCACGTGAGTGTAACCAATTTGTCCTATTTTCATAGCAGGCAATCTCATACTCGCCGTAAGGCGTCCCTTAGGATCCTTATATAAGAATACTTCTACCATATCACCAATAGATACTGGGTGCACTTGTTGATCCTTATGCAATAAAATGTCGTCATTAGTATTGCCCGTCTTTCCATCAAGAAAGGCACCTTGTTCACTAGTACGCAATACTTGTAATGTGGCAATCGTATTTTCTAATAAAGCACTCGCCATAGATTAAACCCCCTCAAATTCTACTTCTATAGCATCGCTCCAAAGTTGTTCTAATCCATAAAATCTACGCGATTCATCATTCCCAAAAACATGACAAATAATATCGCCAAAATCTAGTAAAATCCACTCTCCTTCACGGTATCCTTCACGATGTAGAACCGTAAGGCCTTCTAATGCAGCCTTATCTTCTATTTCATCAGCAATACTTTGTGATTGTTTACTATTACTTGCTGTGGCAATTAAAAAATAATCACTCATAAATGAAACTGTCTCCATATCGAGTATTTTTATATCAGTCCCTTTTTTATCAAATGCTGCTTGTGCTAAATTTAATGCACTATCTTGGATATCTAATTTGTTTTTCATTATTATATCGTATAGTTACGCACGCTCGTCACTATACGTCTCCTTTCTATGTGTTATCAATAATTATTACTACTATATGCCTTGTTCCTTAGTAAGATCCGTATCCACATCATCTACTTTTTTATTTTTAGAAGAATGAACCACTTCCATTTCATCAGTATTTTCATCTGGAGATACAGTGCCCATCGTAATGCCAATCAACCGTTGTGCATCAGTAGGATTAATGGTCCATACTTCCTGTTCTGATGGCAATACTTCTTTAGTACCTGCCAAAATATAGTAGTGAATATTATCTTGAGGCAATGTACGCAAAGAAAATGCTAAACGCAACATATCAAATGTGCTAATATTAGTTTCATAATGATCCCATATACGCCATATATGCCATAGTTTAGTAATCGTATAGGATGCATCATAGGAATTTAATATGGCTTTCATAAATCGTTCTTGTCGTTGCATACGACCTAACATATCATTGCCATCATCGGCATAGCGCATATAGCCATAGGCACTATCCGCTGACAAAGCCTGATATCCTTTAGCAATTTGAATATCTTGTATGCCACTAGTAGCATCTGTATGGTACATATCCGTTTCCACGAAGAAATCTGGTGTTCCTAATACTTGTAAAGATTGTTTAAAAGAATCTTCATCTACAATCATATAGTATGGAATGGTAATATGAAAAATGTCTTCTACAACAGCCTTTGTAAGATCTATGCCTCCGGTACTATAAATAGTATTAATTGTTTCTGCCGTTTTCTTATCGCGACTTTCAATTTTACTATTTGATGGAATCCCTATAATATCTACATTGTTCTGTTCTTTATTGACAGATACTAAAAATAAAGTATCACCTTGAGTTGGATGTTCATTGTCACGCCCCACAACTAATATATACATGGGCTTATCTAAGGCTTGTTGTTTTAATGGTGTAGTACTCATCGAGGTCTGTGTCTCTGTAGTAGAGGTCGTCTCATTTTTATCAGTAAATAGGGATACCACATGGTTAACACCTGCTATCGTAACACCACAAATAATCAACAAGGCCAATATAATTCCAAATAACCGTTTCCAACGAAACGATGTGGAGCGTCGCTGTCTACGTCGCCGTTTTCGTCGTCGTTGTTGGTCCTTTTCTATTTCTTGTTCTTCCTTATTCATAGAATGCACCCTCACTCACATGACAATGATGAAGTCTGAAAATAATATCATTGCGGCCTAATATAGTGGTGCTATAAATTTCTTTTTTTTGTTGTATTAAAAAAGAAATCGTATTATCATAGCCCCCTAATACAGCTTGATCTAGATCAGTGTTAGCCAATTCTCGCAATCTATCTACCCCGTCAAAATCACGATTCACTTCAATATAATCTGCTACAAATATAATTTTATCTAAGGTTGACATACCTACTTTTCCTGTGGTGTGCACGCGAATAGCTTCGAGTATCTCTGTATCTGTCACATGATAAACATAATTCGCCACAATAGCGCCTACAACACCATGTAGTAAGGCCCCATCTTTCATCATCTGTGAATCGACCACTTCATTCGCCACTTGTAACCATCTATGCATCTCTGCTAATGAAAGTTCTTTAGCACAATCATGTAACAAGCCTGCCAATCTAGCTTGTGTAGGATCCGCACCATAGCGCTTAGCTAGTGTTTCAGCCATATCAGTCACACCTATACTATGTGTAAAGCGTTTCGGTGTGAGTTTTCTCGATAAATCTTGATAAATTTCTTCAAATGTCACTGTCCTAGAACCTTTCTGTTTTCATAGGTAGATGATGCATCACACTAATCTAGATATATCATACACCTATAATAAGTAATATCACTCATACTATTAGATACGCTAAGTCTTCTATACAACAGTCTACGCATAGAATCATTGTATTCACACTTATAATTGATACTCCACTGTATACACAAAACTTGTCTAATCTTCATAGGCCACTAATACGTACTATATTCATACTACGTAATGCCCTATATCTCATATCTAGCAATGTATACATGCCCATACTAGAATACATACGGTCAACAAGACTATGTGCCTATAGATTTTACTAAGTTATATGGTACTGTGCCTATTTCTATATATACAAGTACAGCATAGATAAGAATACTAATAATTAGCACCATTAAGATTGCTTGTCCATACGATATCCACTCATAACGACCTTTATCTGTTTGTATGTATTTATAATATGCTTCTAGCATAGCTATGAATCGCTGTATCACCGTATTTGCCCCTTGCCATGTACATAATATTTATAGGATGTTAAGGCCTGTAATCCCATAGGTCCACGGCTATGCAGCTTCTGCGTACTAATACCAATTTCTGCACCAAAGCCAAACTCAAATCCATCAGTAAAACGTGTAGACGCATTCACATATACCACCGCCGCATCAACAGAGTTCATAAATACTGTCGCTCCTGTTTCATCTTCTGTAATAATGCATTCTGAATGATGTGTGCCATATGTGTTAATGTGTTCGATGGCCTGTGCAAGTGAGTCGACCACTTTGATATTAATCATCAAATCATTATATTCTGTAGACCATGCTATATCACTGGCCAAATTACTTTTATCATAGTAACTGCATACAGTAGTATCACCATAAATAATGACACCCTGTTCTCCTAAGGCCTCGCAAATAGGTAGCAAGCAATCTTCCACTCTATCACGGTGTATCAACAAGGTTTCTACCGCATTACACACCGATGGACGCTGCACTTTTGCATTGATAATAATCGGCAATACTTTCTTATAATCCGCCTGTTCATCTACATAAATATGACATACTCCACTTCCCGTTTCAATGACAGGCACGGTACTTGAGGCCACCACACGTTGAATCAAGCCAGCACCCCCACGAGGTATAGCCACATCAATATATTCCCGTTGTTTTAATAGTATAGGCACCACAGCTCTATCTGTTATAGGTACTAATTGAACCGCTTTTTGGGGAAGTCCTACGTCCACTAATGTTTTTTGAATGAATGCGACAATGGCCTTATTTGTTTCCATCGCTTCTTTTCCACCACGAAGGATAGCTGCATTTCCACTTTTCAAGCATAATACGGCCGCATCTACCGTCACATTGGGTCTTGCTTCATAAATCATAGCTACTACCCCTAATGGTACAGCTTTCTTTTCAATCATTAGTCCATTCGGACGATGAATAGTTTCTAATATACCACCGATAGGATCCTCCAAGGCAGCTACTTGACGTACGCCTTCCACCATCTCTGAAATTCGTTTTTCATCGACCCGCAGGCGATCGAGCATCGTCGTACTTATGCCAGCTAACTTAGCACGCTTCATATCAAGCTCATTCGCCTTAACTATATCACCACTATATCGTTTCAATGTATCGGCTATCGCCAAGACAATGCCATTCCTATCCTCGGTAGACAAGAGTTGCAGTGTGGCGGCGGCTTGTTTTGCTGCTTGTCCCATAGAAGTACAAATAGCAGTATATTCTTTCATTATATCTGTTTCTATGTCCATACTGACTCTACCTCAATATCACTAAATTATCACGATGAATTACTTCATCATATACCGTATTCACTTGCAAAAGTTGAGGAATCATTTTAGTTTGTGCCCCTTTAATCGCATTAATATCATGACACGAATAATTAACAATTCCTCGCGCAATTTCTCTATCCTTATGATAGATGCTAACTGTTTCGCCTTCACTAAAAGTACCTGTCGTACCGATAATACCTGCTGGTAAAATACTCGATCCTTTGTCAAGAACAGCCTTGGCACATCCTTCATCAATGGTAATAGACCCTTTTAATCGGGCCCCAAATGCCATCCATCGCTTTTTAGTATGTGGATGCGTATCGATAGGTAAAAAGTGAGTACCTACCGGTTTGCCTAGTACAATATCACGAATATTTTCTTCTCGTTCGCCAGAAGCGATGACCATGTGAATGCCCGAATTAGTAGCAATATGTGCAGCTTGTATTTTAGTATACATGCCTCCCGTTCCTAATCCAGAGCCGGCACCGCCAGCAATATCATACAAATGAGGTGTAATTGTTTCAACAGTTTCTATGATGGTAGCCGTTCTATCCTTCTGAGGATTCGCCGTATACAATCCATCTATATCTGATAAAACAATTAACAAGTCTGCTTCCACAATGCTAGCTACATGTGCCGATAACTGATCATTATCACCAATCTTAAATTCATCAATGGCTACCACATCATTTTCATTAATAATCGGAATAACACCTAAATTTAACAAGGCCATCAAGGTATTACGCAAATTTAAATAGTGACGATGTGATACGCTATCTTCTCTAGTTAATAATACTTGGCCTACCGTTCTACCATATTCACGAAATAGCTTTTCATACATATGCAATAAAACGCCTTGCCCCACAGCAGCGGCAGCTTGTTTTAAAATCATATCTGTCGGTTTTTTATCAAACCCTAATGGTGCTAGTCCTGCACCTACGGCGCCCGAAGAAACGAGGATCATCTCTTTACCTTGATTGGCTAAATCTGAAATCTCTTTTACCAAGGCTTCCATACGATGTAAATTCAAATGGCCACTCGGATATGTTAATGTACTACTTCCTACTTTAACAACAATACGTTTAGCCTGCTGCAATGCGCCTCTCATATATACACCTCAAATGCTCTACCAGTAACTACTAATTAGGAAGAATAATCTTAGGCTCTTGTTTTGCCTTATAGATAACCCCATTATTGCCAATGACTTGTACTAATTCTGCACCTAGCATATCTGCTAGCGTTTGAAATACATCCTTATCCTCTGGACTATTTGACAAGTTTTTTACTTTAATCAGTTCTCGTGCTAACAAAGCAGCTCTAGCACTATCAATTACGGAATTTTCCAAACCATTTTTTCCAATCATAACAACTGGTGCCATCGTACTTGCCAACGCCCGTAAAAATCTTTTTTGTTTACCTTTCATCATATCTCCTTTACTCTTGGAACGTAAATACTTCATCGCCAATTCGCACTTCATCGCCTTCTTTACAGCCTTTTTCTTTCAATTTTTTATCCAATTCCATATATCGCCAAATGCGTTGGAATCGTCGAAGTGATTGTTCGTCGTCCATATTTGTCATAGCCACAAGTCGTTCAATACGCTTACCAGTGATAACAAATGCTGCATCATCACCTCGTGTAATCACAAATTCCACTTCTGGTTTTGGCTCGTACACAACTACATCCTCATTCGATTCTGGATCCGGCACAAAGTTTTCTACCCAATAATACGCGCGTTCCATTAATTCTGTTAGCCCTTCTCCAGATAGGGCGTTAATAAGAAATACTTCATACCCTTTATGTTCAAAGTATTCTCGTACAGCAGTAATCTGTTTTTCATCTTCAACTAAGTCAATTTTATTCAACGCAATAATTTGCATTTTATGACTTAATTTTTCAGAGTATTTTTTTAATTCCTCATTAATAGCTGCAAAATCAGCTTTAGGATCACGGCCTTCCATCCCCGATACATCAAGGACATGGATTAAAATATTCGTACGTTCTATATGACGTAAAAAATTATGCCCCAATCCAACACCTTCACTGGCGCCTTCAATTAATCCAGGAATATCCGCCATAACAAAACTGCGATGATCTACTAGGTTCACAACACCTAACACCGGTGTCAATGTCGTGAAATGATAGGCCGCCACTTCAGGTTGTGCAGCTGACACTTTTCGCAAAATGCTGGATTTGCCTACGCTCGGATACCCCAATAAGCCTACATCGGCCAATACTTTTAACTCCAATTGTAACCAAAACTCTTCACCTGGTTCACCTTTTTCTGCAAATGTAGGGGCCCGATTCGCACTGGTTTGAAAGTGAATATTGCCTCGACCACCTCGACCACCTTTAGCAATCACAAAGGTTTGTCCATCTTCTGTTAGATCACAAAAAATCTTACCCATTTCTTCTTCCTTAACGACTGTACCCAAGGGAACGGGGATAACCATAGGTTCTGCACCACGCCCATACTTACCTGCACTTTGTCCATTTTCTCCAGCTGGTGCTTTAAATAACCGTTTGTATCGAAAGTCTACCAAGGTATTAATATTTTTATCGGCTTGTAAAATGATATCGGCACCTCTGCCTCCATCACCACCACTAGGGCCTCCATTAGGCACATATTTTTCACGGCGAAAACTACTCATACCATCGCCGCCATCGCCAGCTTTTACAAAAATTCTAGCACGGTCTATAAACATATTGTATTTCCTTTTCTATTCATGTACTAAGTAGGCGGTCAAGCCTATATCCTGTATTCGATAAACCTTAACCGCCTATTACTATTTCTTATCTAAAATTTCTAAACATTTCTGTATTTGACTATCCAATACATCTTTATAACTTGGTCGTTCTCCTTCTGGTAGAGGAAATTCTACATCTGGTTGAATCCCGATTCCATCAATCACTCTATCATTAGGTGTATGATATTTAGCAATGGTTACTTTAATACCTTCACCGCCAACACTAGGCAATACGGTCTGTACCGTACCTTTACCATAACTAGTAGTGCCAACGATAGTTCCCACTTGACGGTCTTGCACCGCACCAGCAATAATTTCTGATGCACTAGCAGATCCTTTATTAATTAATACCGTCATAGGAATGGATGGTTCTACCCCTTCAGATTCATAGTAATCAATCGTACCCGTCCGACTTTGCACCGTTACTAATATGCCTTTAGGAATGATATAATTAGATACTTCTTGTGCTACATTAAGTAATCCACCTGGATTGTTTCGTAAATCCAATACTAATTTTTTCATTCCTTGTTTTTGTAATTCTTCATAGGTACGTGCAAAATCTTTGCCCGTATCTTCTGCAAATTGACTAATTCGTATATAACCTACATCAGGTGTTAACATTTTACCTTTTACAGTAGGTAATTTTATTTGTTCTCGAATTAAATCAATATCTTCCATACCACCATTATGAACAACCGTTAACGTTACATGCGTATTAGCCTCACCACGGATTAAGCTAGCCGCTTCATTAAGTGGCATTGACGTAATATCTTTGCCATCAATTTTAATAATTTTATCGCCACTTACAATCCCGGCTCGATCCGCTGGTTGGTCTTCAATAACACTCATAGCCTCAAGTCCACCTGATTCAGCAGCTCCCAAAACTATACCAACGCCACTATATGTACCAGATGTGGCCGATAACAATTCATGAAATTCCTCTCGATTCATATACATACTATGTGGCTCATTTAGTGATTCCATCATACCTTTTAAAGCACCCGTAAATAAGGCATCTTTAGTTACTGGTGTCATAAAAAACTGACTTGCTGTATAGTAGGTAAAGAAGAATTTCACCGCTCCCAATGGAGAGCCCGATATATACCAAAAAGTAAGCCACATCACGACTATACCCGATATGAGAACTTTTAATACTCTATATATCCAAATTCTACATTGTTGTAAATATTTCCTATTCATATTATAAATATCCCATAGGATCCACAGCATCGCCATTTACACGCACTTCAAAGTGAACATGCGGCCCTGTAGAGTTTCCTGTACTACCTGCGTATGCAATAACTTGACCTTTAGACACTGTTTGTCCTGCTGATACAGCCAATTCAGAATTATGACCATATAATGTAGATAGACCATTGCCATGATCTATAACAACGGCATAGCCATATCCGCCATACCATTCAGCGGCAATAACTGTACCACCATCGGCTGCATGAACTGGTGTTCCTTCATCCACACCAATATCAATACCGGAATGATAAATACGTGTTCCCCAAATAGGATGAATACGATATCCATACGGTGATGTAATTTCGCCGTTAACAGGCCAACTAAATGTGCCCGTACCTTGTACATAGCCAGCACTACCAGACCCCTGTGCAGAGGAAGCGGCTGCAGCACGTTCTTGTTGTCGTTGTTTGATCAATGCACTGATTTGTGCTGACGAAGCCTTTAATTCTTCAATCGCCGCCATAGCCGTAGCTTTATCATTTTGTGCTCGTTCTAAAACAGCATTTCGTTCCGCCTTTTTCTTTTCTATGAGTGCCTGTTTTGCTTGTGCATCTTTTTCTAATTCTACAATCTTTGCTTTATCAGCTTCTAATGTTTTCTTATGTTCCTCAATTTCTGCCCGTTCTTGCTTGATTGATTTTAATAAGTTAATATCAGAATCAATAATACGCTTTAAAATTTCTAAGCGATTCGCAAAATCACTAAAGTCTTTGGAACCAATCACAACATCTAAATAACTCAATCGACCATTAATATAAATATCGCGAACACGCTTATAGAATACAGCTTCACGACCTTTTAAACGCTTTTGTGCTTCTTCCATTTTTTTCTGTGTCACCGTAATTTCATTTTCAGTGGCTACACGTTGTTTTTGGATAGCAGCCAAGGCCGTCTTTGCTTGATTCAATTCTTCTTCAATGGCTTTTAACTGTTCAGACACCGTACCTATTACAGTTTCTGCATCTGCTTTTTTGCTATTTTGTGCATCCATTTGTTGTTGAATGCCTGTCAATTGATTGGTTAAGTCTTCATCGTCTGCATAAATGTAAAGAGGTGTCATAAGAATGGCCCCGCAAAGTGCCATTGCCACTAAGCGAGATGTAAGTTTACCTTGTTTCATGTGTACCCCTTTATCTATACTTTCATGTATTGTTTTAGAGATATCGTACTACCAATAGCTCCTACAACAATGCCCACGCCCAATAGAACGCCCATAAGTTGATAGAAGAATGGGTACATTGGAATCAATGGGAAAAAGGCTAATGATTCAGATACTTCTACGGTAATAAAATGGTAGAATTCCCATACGCAGGCAATGGCAATCAATCCACCAATAGCCCCTAACAGCATGCCTTCAATCAAAAATGGCCAACGAATAAAACTATTGGTAGCGCCTACATATTTCATAATCGCAATTTCTTTACGACGAGCAAATACGGTTAAACGAATCGTATTAGAGATAATAAATAAAGTTGCTGCTGCTAAGAAGGCGATTAGAATAATCCCACCAATGCGGATAACTTGTGTAACTTTGAATAATTCTTCCACTACATCTTGTCCATAATGAGAACTTTCTACCCCAGGGAATTGAGCTACCATTTTAGCGGTAGTTTTTACATCTTCTGGATTTTCAAAGGTCAATACGTAGGAATTAGGTAATGGGTTAACACCATTTAAGGCATTGACGAGTTGTTGTTGATCACCTAAACGTTCTTTAAACTCTTTCATAGCTTCTTCTTTATTAACGAATTTAATTTCCTTAATTCGTGGAATTGCCTTAATCTTTTTGCCGACTGCCATAATTTGGTCTGTTGATAGATCGTCTTTCAAATAGATGCTAATTTGCACCTCATTTTCAAGACTGGCTGCCATATTATTTAGATTAACAACGCCACAAATAAATACGCCTAGCATAAATAATGATAATGCTACGGTAGAGATGGAAGCTAATGTCATAAGTCCATTTCGTTTCATCGACTTAATGGCTTCTTTAATAAAATAGTTACTTGTTCTAATTTTCATTGAATTCAGCACCTCTCAAATTATCACTAATAATACGGCCTTCACTCAATGCAATTACTCGTTTATTCAAATAGGTCACTAAGTCCATATTATGTGTCACCATTACCACTGTTGTACCTAGATTGTTAATTTCCTTAAACAAATCAACAATTTCTTTACTAGTAGCAGGATCGAGGTTACCTGTAGGTTCATCAGCAATTAATACTAATGGTTTATTCACAATCGCACGAGCTACTGCTACCCGTTGTTGTTCACCGCCGCTCAAATCTTCTGGCAAGTCGTCGGATTTATGTAACAATCCAACCATATCCAACACTTCATTTACCTTTTGTTTAATAATTGATGGTTTTTCCTCAATTACCTCTAACGCAAATGCCACATTTTCAAAGACCGTTTTATTAGGTAGTAAGCGAAAGTCTTGGAACACGATACCTAACTTGCGACGCAAGTAGGGTATCTTGCGTTTTTTGATACGACTCACATCAATATCATTAACCACAACTGTACCCGTATCAGGTAATACTTCATGGGATAAAAGTTTTATAAATGTAGACTTACCAGCGCCACTCGCCCCAACGATAAGTACAAATTCTCCCTTATCAATGTGAATGGATACATTGTCTAAAGCCAATGACCCATTATCATAGACTTTATTGACATTCTTAAATTCAATCATAGGTAACTTCCTTTTCTATTTTTTAGCAATAACAGCTTCTACAGCTGCTACAATATGTTCAGCAGTCAATCCATATTTTGCCATAAGTTCTTTCGGTGTGCCCGATTCGCCAAATGTATCTTGTACGCCAACGAATTGCATTGGTACTGGAGCTTCAGTTACTACTACTTCGGCAACGGCTGCACTAAGGCCTCCTATACGATTATGTTCTTCCGCAGTAACAATAGCACCTGTTTCACGAGCAGCTCGTATAATGGCTTCTTTATCAATTGGCTTAATGGAAGCCATATTAATAACGCGAACACTAATGTTTTTATTAGCTAATTGACGACTTGCTTCCATCGCTGGTCCAACTAAGGCGCCACAAGCAATAATAGTAGCCATAGTCCCATCTATTAATTGTTGACTTTTTCCTGGTACAAATTGATAATTATCTGGCGTTGTATCATCTACACTAGCACGACCAAGCCGTACATATACAGGTCCTTCATAGGTAGCTGCCCATCGAATCACAGATTCTGTTTCTTTTTCATCAGCAGGTACAACTACCGTCATATTAGGTAAAACTCGCATACAAGCAATGTCTTCTAAACTTTGATGTGTAGCCCCGTCTTCTCCTACGGTAATACCTGCGTGAGTGGCACAAATCTTCACGTTTAATTTAGGATAACATACGGCATTACGAATCTGCTCAAAAGCACGACCTGTGGCAAACATGGCAAACGACGATACAAATGGTACTTTGCCAGCTGCTGCCAAACCTGCGCCAACACTAATCAAATTTTGTTCGGCTATGCCCACATTAAAAAATCGTTCTGGAAATTCTTGTTTAAATACATCTGTTTTAGTGGATTTAGATAAATCAGCATCTAAAACAATAATATTGGTATTTTCTTTACCGATTTTTGCTAACGCCTGTCCATACGCTTCACGAGTTGCCTTTCCCATTATTCTGCCTCCAAAATTTCTTTCACAAATACTACAGCTTGTTCTTCACTTGGTGCTTTACCATGCCAACCAGCTTGACCTTCCATCTCAGAAATGCCTTTACCTTTTACAGTGTGCATAACGATAGCAGTTGGTTTCGTTGTACATGCTTTCGCTTTCTCTATGGCATCATGTAATTGTTCTATATCATGACCATTTACTTCTAACACATTCCACTGAAAGGCCGCAAATTTTTCTGGTATTGGTAATGGCGACAATACTTTCGTCACATCTCCATCAATTTGTAATCCATTAAAATCTATGAAAGCTGTTAAGTTATTAAGTTTATAATGACCTGCAAACATAGCCGCTTCCCACACTTGGCCTTCTTCTAATTCACCATCGCCTAAAATACTATATACACGATAGTTTGCATGGTCAATTTTACCAGCTAATGCCATACCACATGCCGCACTGATTCCTTGTCCTAAAGAACCAGTAGACATATCAACACCTGGTGTATGTTTCATATCGGGGTGTCCTTGTAACATATGATTGATTTTACGAAGATACAATAATTCTTCTTTAGGGAAAAAGCCTTTTTCTGCTAACGTAGCATATAAAGCAGGTGCTGCATGTCCTTTAGAAAGTACAAGCCTATCACGGTTGGGCATTTTTGGATGTTCTACATCTACATTCATTTCTTTAAAATATAGTAATGCCATAAGATCTGCAATAGATAAAGAGCCACCAGGATGACCGGATTTAGCTGCCGTAACAGCCTTTACAATACTAGCACGAATTTGTTTTGCTTTTTCTTGAACTAATTGTTTTTCTTCAACTGTTAGCATAGTCAAAGGACCTCCATTCTAAAATAGCTGTGATAGATACTTTTCTAATCTAATAACGACAATGCAATATGTGCAGTTTTTAATGACTCTTCTTGCAAAGTTTCAATCTGTTTAAAAGACTGCTCATATACGGATTTATCAAGTAATAATTGCTTCACCCGCTCCACTAATAAGGTTTCATCTAGCGAGTCTAACGTACCTATGGGGGCTTGTCCTATCATATCTAAAAAATTAATAATTTTAGGATCGTAGGAAATCCCCACTACTGGTTTTTTCATAAGCGATGCAAATACCAACGCATGTAATCTAACGCCAATCATCACATCTACACATCCAGACAACGCCAATAATTCTGTAGTTGTATAGGTTCTATCCAATAGTATCGGTCTATGTTTCATAAGTTCACTTATTTTCTGTGCTTCTAGAGTATCTTCTGGATGCGACATGGGAATAAAAAGAACCTCCGCATTCATTTCTTCTTGTAAAGTAGTCAAGGCCTTAGCTAATGAATGTCTATACCTCGTTGCCTGTTTCCACGAACGCACACTCACGCCAATACGATACTTTACACCTGATAAATTATACGCTTTCAACAAGCGTTTGCCAATCGTCGTATCTACTGCATGCATAGATAATACTGCATCTGCTGTAACTTTGATAGGTGGTTTGTGAACGCCTAACTCTAACAATTCGTCTTTCGATATTTGGTCGCGTACAGTAATCATCGTTACATGATTTAACACGTTTGCCACGGCCCTTTTCGCCAATTGTCTTGTGAGTGGTCCTATCCCCTGTGCATAAATCATAATCTTTTTATGCAATACAGTAGCAAGAAAAATAATACTTAAATAATAGTATAAGCTGCGGTGACTCGTTACGTCTTGCAACAGACTGCCACCGCCACTAATGAGCAAATCGCAAGACCATAAAGAGCGTATAATTGATAGCAACGAAAATCTGCCTATCGATGTAACACCATGTTTGGTGGCTGTATCTCTTGGATTACCTGAAATAACAGTAATTCTTGCATCGGGAATTACTTCTAATATAGCTTCTAAAATAGCAGATAACATAGCTTCATCGCCAGCATTCCCAAAGCCATAATAACCAGAAATCACAATTCTATTCATTATGAGACTCCTCTTTTTGATACCAGTGAATGCTATACATGATAAAGCGAATGACTATGATGGCGATAATACCAATCACAATACCCATCCACAAGCCATCCAAGCCACGCATAATAGACATATAAACAGGTGTCCGTATATGACAGAAAGTTTCTACCATAGACGCAATACCAATAACGCCAGCTACTGTAGCAATAAAATGTACGATAACCGGCCATTTTTGTAAGCATGCTACAACAGCGATAAGGAAAGCAGGATGTCCAATCAAAAATTCTTTTTCTCGTGGTCGTGCATATAAAGTGTTTTCCAAGAACCTTCTCAATGCCACTTCAATACCTGGCACAGGTACGCCAGCTGTATGTCCACTACGCCCCACAAAAATCCATGCAATACCAGCTAATATAGCTACCAAAACGAGTACATATAATTTAATATCTATGGTGAAAAATTCTACCAAAAATTTCTTACCTTCATCTACCGTAGTAATCGTATTACCTTTCCATAGTGGAAAGCGTTGTAAGAAAGCAATGGCGGTCAATATAATTGGTAACACAAATGTTAGTTTCACACCTCTAAAGATTGAAAACTCCATAAAAAATCTTGTATTACCTAGCATACCTGCAATGAACATACCACCAATAGCGGATAGACATGCAGCAACCACTAAATAAATGACCGCACGAATCGTTGCTTGTTTCCAACCACCTTGATATGAACTCTGTTTCTGTTTCATATGATCCATCGCAGCCGTAATCGCCACTACCGGAGCTGCCACTGCTGCTGCCAACGCCCATAATTGTGTAATCACCGTACCATTCGTGACTACATATAAAACCACAGATAGTAATAATAATGTACATAACAACACTACCTGTTGTCGTTGTCCGATAACAACTAACATAGACAACATGAATACAGATAAGGCAATCGATCCAGCCATAACAAGTACTACTAGAATAGGACTCGGATTATATGGTGGATATATAGATGGTGCACCAAAAACAAAGTCGCGTTCTTCTAACTTATCTTTCACCGTTTTCATATATCCAATACTCGTCGCTAAGGCAGTCTGATTGCCGACGCCCTCTTCGTAAATTGGATATAAATTAAAACGAATATTACGTTCAATATCACTAATATAAAACCATTGCGCTACTTCATTAGGCGATAACTTTTTCATTTCTTCTTTAGTAACAGTGTACAGTCTACCTACACTATACTGATTACCTACGGCTAACTCATGAAACCCCATTTGTGGATCATACTGCAATTGATTAACAGCTTCAATTCCTACTACAGGAATTTGATGCTGTTGTAACAGTGTCTGCATCACATCTAAATGATTAGGATATCCTAATACTTCTTTACCAACAAACACAATCCCATCTATACGAGATAATCCGTCAATCCGTTTAAAGACTAACTCTACGTCACTTCGTGTTTCATTTTTAAAGTTCGATGGTCGCACCACCACATTAAAATCATGAGCAATCACTTCTTCCGCTTGCAAGCGAGAAATACTTAACTTCATTTTCTTCAATGAGTCAAAAGGTATTCCCTTAATTTCTATAACAGGACCATATACACTATTCAATATAACCACACGATTAGCCCCTAGTCGATGTTCTAGATCCTCGCGGATTTCTTTAAAATAGCCTTCTTTTCCTGCAACGGGGAATATATATGTGGCCCCATCAGCAACTTGAGCGCCAATAAACTCAACATGACTAGCATCGATGGCATTCATAACGCGTACTTGCCCTGCATCATTTGCTTTTTCTAACGTACGATCATAGATGGCCATTGCCGTAACGCCAGCCTCTTTCAAATCTTTAAAGGCCTCACTAGCTGGTCTTTTCTCATAGGAAGATGCACGAAGTACTGCATCATAGTCTACAATATTTTCAATATGATTTTGTGCATGTTCCAAATGATGACGTTCATACACAAGATATAACGCTGAAAGTAAGCCTATTACAATGATTAGGAATAGTATAGGCGAATATAGTTTTCGTCGTTTCTGAATATTTTTCACAACAATTCCTTCCTAGTTAGCACCTGGTGTAACAAATACATGAATTTCACCATTCTCTAACACAACCCGTTCGGCTTGTGCGGCGATAGGGAAATTCGAGAAATCATAAATCGCTACATCCTTTAATAAAGCTGAATTAAGTCCACCTACATTGATGCCATTAATCGCAAATCGTTGAGGCACAAAATAAAGTTGGTTTTCTTTGATTGCCAACACACCCGCAATCGTAGCTTTTCCTCGCAAAAATCCGCCTACATCAATATTACCAGTCAATTCAATCGTATCATCATGTACAGTAACACGAGCATTATCCAAGCCTTTAACGGATGACTCCATGAACGATTCTAAATCTTGTGATGTAATCGTTCCTTCAATCTCACCAGTTCCTAGCCCCGTTAAGACTACGCGTTGCGATATAATAAGTTGAATCGGATCAACTGATGCATGGTTCACATGCACCCGCACTTCTGCAAAATTTAACTTTCCTAATTTTGCATTTTCAAATTCACCTACAAATGAATCAATCTGTCCTGATGCCATTTTAATAGCTGGAGAAGATTGTATGTCTACATACCGTGACTCTGCATGTAGTTTATCTCCCAGTAAGGATTCCATTTGATGACTAACAAATGTTGGCAATACCACTTGTGCTATCGCTGTTACTATGGCTGCCACCACTACAAGAAAAACAATTAACTTTTTCATTTATCTTCTCCTCAATAGCAATTATACTATTAAATTAGCTTCTTTCTTTAAATAGCCTTCCATGAACATATCAAGATTGCCATCCATTACCGCTTGTATGTTACCTGTTTCTACACTAGTTCGATGATCTTTCACTAGATTGTACGGATGGAATACATAGGAACGGATTTGACTGCCCCATTCAATAGCTTGATAATTTCCGCCAATTTTAGCTTTTAACTCGGCTTGTTTTTCTAATTCAATTTCGAATAATTTAGCTCGCAATAATTTTAAACAAGTTTCTCTATTTTGCAACTGAGAGCGCTGTGTTTGGCATTGAACAACAATGCCTGTGGGTCTATGTGTCATACGCACCGCTGAGCTGGTCTTATTAATATGCTGTCCGCCTGCTCCGCTAGCACGAAATGTATCTACATCAACATCTTTCATATCAATATTAATATCTACTGTGTCATCAATTTCAGGCATAACATCAACTGCTGCAAATGAAGTATGTCGTCGTGCAGCCGCGTCAAATGGAGAGATCCGTACCAATCGATGGACTCCTTTTTCTGATTTCAAATACCCAAAGGCATTTTCTCCTGACACCATGAAAGTAGCACTTTTAATCCCCGCTTCATCACCAGGTAGTTCATCCATCATGGTAACTGAAAAGCCTGCTTTTTCTGCCCATCGCAAGTACATTCGAATCAACATAGATACCCAATCTTGTGCTTCAGTACCACCAGCACCAGCATGGAATGTTAAAATGGCATTATTATGATCATATTCGCCACTTAACAATAATAATATCTCTTGTTTATCTACTAACTCTGCAATATGTTCAAGATGTAGAGAAATTTCTTTTTCCATCGATGGCTCATCTTCTTCAATCGCCATATCTAACATCAACTTTGCATCGTCAATATCATTAACCAATGTTTTATAATTATCTACTGCCGTTTTCAACGCAGTCGCTTCTTGAGAAATTTCTTTAGCTTTTTCTGGATCATTCCAAAATTCAGGATCACTCATTTTTACATCTAATGTAAAAATTCTATCTTCTTTTTGAGCGATGTTAAAGTGAATCCCTCATTCCATAAATACGCTCCTCCAAATTGCCAATGACACCTTTTAAATCTTCTAGCAATTGGTTCACCCACTTTCTATTTATCTTTCACTCAATACATTATCAACTTTAGCCGCATCATATCATGATACATACAGAAAATGGCACTTGCAAGAAGATGTTTCTCCTTGGCAATGTGCCATTCACACAAGTCTTAATCTATGTTTTGTGGCTCCAACACATCGTCATGGTGGGTCTGTGCATCATGTAAATAATCAACAGGTTTTTCTTCTTCTACGTTTTCAATAAATTGAGCACGAATACGGAATAAATACATAACTGTTTCGTCTTGAATTGATTCAATCATATTTTGGAACATGTCATAGGCTTCAAATTTATATTCCACCAATGGATTTTTTTGTCCATACGCACGAAGGCCAATACCTTCGCGTAACATATCCATATTATCTAAATGTTCCATCCATTTTCTATCCACAACGCGCAACATAATCGCTTTTTCTAGCTGGCGCATCATAGATTCACCGAGTAAAGATTCCCGTTCTTCATATTCTACATGAGCAATATCTAATAATTTTTCCTCTAATTCACCGCGACCTAATTCTTCCATATGCGCGACAGTGAACGTTTTCGTATCAAGGAAATAATTACTTAAATGCTTTGAAAGTCCTTCATAATCCCATTCTTCTGGATATAACTTTTCATCGGCAAACCGATCCATCGCTTCAAATACAATTTTATCAACCATCTCGATAATTGTATCCTTCAACGATTCATTTTGTAAAATCTTGTGACGTTGTTCATAAAGCACTTCACGCTGTTGATTCATAACATCGTCATATTCAAGAATTTGTTTACGAATTTCATAATTTCGATTTTCAACTTTTTTCTGAGCTTTTTCAATGGAGCGAGTAATCAAAGCATGTTCAATCGGTTCATCTTCTTCCATGCCCAATTTATCCATCATGCCCGCAATATTATCGGCGCCAAAAATACGCATCAAATCATCTTCTAAGGATAAGAAGAATTGTGAAGATCCTGGGTCGCCTTGACGACCGGAACGACCACGCAACTGATTATCGATGCGACGACTTTCATGTCGTTCTGTCCCTAAAATAGCCAAGCCCCCTAATTCAGGAACACCTTCACCTAAGGCAATATCGGTACCACGACCAGCCATATTGGTAGCAATGGTAACCATTCCTTTTTGTCCCGCTTGCGCAATAATTTCTGCTTCCTTTTCATGATGTTTTGCATTTAGCACATTATGTGGCACACCACTTCGTTTTAGCATATCGCTCAATTCTTCTGATTGAACGATAGAAGTAGTACCAATCAAAATTGGTTGTCCTGCTTTATGTCGTTTTACTGCATCACGTACAACGGCTCTATATTTAGCTGCTTTTGTTTTAAAGATTAAGTCTGGTAAATCAAGTCGTATTAATGGTTTATTGGACGGAATAGGCCACACTGCTAAACCATAGATATTACTAAATTCAGTTTCTTCAGTTTTAGCTGTCCCTGTCATGCCTGCTAATTTATCGTACATACGGAAATAGTTTTGGAACGTAATCGATGCTAATGTTTGACTTTCCCGTTCTACTTTCAATCCTTCTTTTGCTTCAATGGCTTGATGCAATCCATCAGAGTAACGACGGCCAAACATCAATCGTCCTGTAAATTCATCTACAATAACTACTTCGCCATCTTTAACGACATAGTCTGTATCACGATGCATCATCGCATAAGCTCGTAAGGAACACCCTAATAAATGATTAAGCTCAAGATTTTCTTGATCATATAAGTTCTCAATGCCTAACATTTTTTCTACCTTCGCAATCCCTTTTTCTGTAGGCGCTATGGTTTTTTGTTTTTCATCAATTACATAATCTTCATCTTCGCCGGCTTTTAAACGAGGCACAATCTTAGCCAATGTGTAATAATTATCGGTAGACCGCTCACCTGGGCCAGAAATAATCAATGGCGTACGAGCTTCATCAATCAAGATAGAATCCACTTCATCCACAATGGCATAGTGCAATGGTCGTTGTACCATTTGGCTCACATCACTAACCATATTATCTCTCAAATAGTCAAAGCCAAATTCATTGTTGGTTCCATACGTAATATCTGCGGCATAGGCGATTTTACGCTGTTGATAATCCAAGTTAGATATAATCAAACCTGTCGATAGTCCCAAGAAATTATACACTTTACCCATTTGTTCACAGTCACGAGATGCTAAGTAATCATTTACCGTAACCACATGAACACCTTTACCACTCAAGGCATTTAAATATACAGGCAATGTAGCAACTAAGGTTTTACCTTCCCCAGTTCTCATTTCTGCAATATTGCCTTTATGCAATGTAATGCCACCAATTAATTGGACATCGAAGTGTCTCATTCCCAATACGCGTTTAGAAGCTTCACGAACAACAGCAAACGCTTCTGGTAATAAGTGATCCAGTGTTTCCCCTTTTTCTAAACGCTCTTTAAATTCAGTTGTTTTAGCAACTAAAGAAGCATCACTCAATGCAATATATGTATTTTCTAGCGCATTAATTTCATCTACAATTTTACGCATCTTTTTTATTTCTTTAGCACTATTATTGCCTAACAGTTTTTCAATAAAACCGAACAAAAAAAATCAACTCCTTAATGAGTATAACGACATATGTATCTAATTAATTCTATCAAAAAAGCCTAGAATAGTCAAAACAAAGAAGCTGATTGATTAGGAATATATAGTATGTATTCCTAATCAACCAGCTATATCACAAATTTACTCTATGTATCTTATAATTCTGGCTCTAATAAACCATATTTACCATCATTACGACGGTATACAACATTCATAATTTCAGTTTCTGCATTAAAAAACATAAAAAAATTATGTCCTACTAAATTCATTTGCATAATCGCTTCTTCTACATCCATAGGACGCACTGCAAAATGTTTGCGTTTTACTACTTCTAACGAATCTTCTTCGATCGATGCATCACTAGCAGCGGCAATGAACGTCTTTTGTTTCTTAAAGCGTCTTGCTAAGCGCGTTTTATGTTTATGAATTTGTCGTACAATTTTATCCACTACCAAATCGATGGCTGCATACATATCATTATTTTTTTCGACGCCTCGCAAGACAACGCCTTCTACGAAGCAAGTCAATTCAATAACATTTTCACCTTTTATGCTAGATAATACCGCATTCACATCAAAAGGACCATCAAAATAACGACCCAATTTATCGGCACGTTTTTCCACGTATTCCCGTAAAGCTACCGTAATTTCAATGTTTTTTCCTCGTACTGTTACTTTCATAATAAACACCCTTTCTTTTATATATATGAGATTGCTCTCATTATTATAATGTTTATATATTATATATATTCTATAAGTAACTATTAAATTCCTCTTTTTTATTTATATTTTTCATAGTTTCCGTGTAAATTCTTACATCACTGCCACTAACGATACTCTCTAACATACTATTGAATCTATATTGATTGCCTTTAATTCTCCATATAGATGACTAGCCATTCTACTAAATTTCTCATACATAGTCTTATAAGAATATATGTTAGTATCAGTAACCAATAATTTCTTTCCATATTAGTTGTATGAATCAATTCACTGTTCATTCCATATAGGAAAACGTCTGGCGAGAAACTATCTCACCAGACGTCTGATTGTAAGTATTATATTTATGCTTTAACTACGTTCGCAGCTTGAGGGCCACGATCACCGTCGATAATATCAAAATTAACTTCTTGACCTTCAGTTAAAGATTTGAATCCTTCATCTTGAATTGCAGAGAAATGAACGAATACATCGCCACCATCTTCTCTTTCAATAAATCCATACCCTTTTTCCGCACTAAACCATTTAACTTTACCTAACATGAAAATTCCTCCTAAAACTACACAATCATAATTACGATTGTAATTATAGATTCATATTATCATAGACAGTGATAAATATCAATCAAAATATATATGACTATCTGTTATAAGATTTTCGATAAAAATGATTGTGTTCGTTCATGCTTAGGATGATCAAAAATTTCTGATGGCGTCCCTTCTTCTAGAATTTGTCCATCATCAACAAATAAAACCCGTGTAGCTACTTCTTTGGCAAATCCCATTTCATGCGTTACCACCACCATTGTCATACCTTCACGAGCCAAATTTTTCATAACATCTAGTACTTCATGAACCATTTCTGGATCTAGTGCCGATGTAGGCTCATCAAAAAGCATAACTTCTGGTTTCATTGCTAATGCACGGGCAATCGCCACACGTTGTTGTTGACCGCCAGATAAACTTTCAGGATATGCATCAGCCTTATCCGCTAAACCAACACGTTTCAATAGAGCTAACCCAGTTGCTTCTGCTTCCGCTTTAGGTATTTTTCTTACCTTTCTCTGTGCCAATGTTAAATTGTCCATAACGGTCATATGAGGGAACAAATTAAATCGTTGAAACACCATTCCCACTTCGGTACGTACTCGATTCAAATTGTTTTTATCATTAAGATTCAGCCCATCAACAAGAACATCTCCACTGGTAGGCACTTCTAAATAATTCATGCAGCGTAGTACTGTACTTTTCCCTGATCCGGAAGGGCCAATAATAACAACTACTTCGCCTTTTTCTACATGAAGATTAATTCCTTTTAACACTTCGTTTTTGCCAAAGTTTTTATGTATATTTTGTAATTTTATCATTTTATTTTATATTTCCTTTCAAGGTATCCTACTAATTGGCTAATCGTCATGGTCATAATTAAATAAATGATAGCTACGGTTGTCCAAATTTCAAAAGAACCATAGGTTTTGGCTATAATTAATTGACCTCGCCGTGTCAATTCTTCAAACCCAATGACAGAAACAAGAGAGGAATCTTTCAACATTGCAATAAACTCATTCCCCAATGGTGGAATAATTCGTTTAAACGCTTGTGGCATGATAATATAACGCATTGTTTGCATCCAGTTAAGCCCTAAAGAGCGACCTGCTTCCATTTGTCCTTTATCAATCGATTGAATACCTGCGCGAAAGATTTCAGAGACATAGGCACCAGAATTAATACTACAAGCAGTCACCGCTGCTACAAAAGGATTAATCTTGGTATGAATAATCATAGGTAGTGCAAAATAAATCAAGAAAATTTGTACCAATAGTGGTGTACCACGAATAATATCTACATATAATTTAGCAAGTAATCGAACAAGTCTAAACTTAGATAAATTAGCTAATGAAGCAACCATCCCAATAAAGAAACCACACCCTACGCTCATGGCCGTAATTTCCACTGTTACCAATGCGCCTTTCAACAAGAGTGGTAAATTATCAATAATTAATGACCAATCAAAATTCATACGCCGATCCCTATCTTTCTATTTACATCGTACAATCTTTAATAACTAACACACAAAGGAGTAGCTTTATTCACTAAATCATTATATATTGTATGAATATACAAGTCAACAACTTATATCGTTATTTTAGCATAACCAGATTTCATAGGAAGTAACTATCAATCGCTCTGTTTACATATATTTTCTCACCGTTATAAAGATTTAATTTATATGCAACTTTTATCATGAATCGTATCATAAATATATATCAATGCTATCTAACAATTAAAACGATGCATCTACCACACATTTGTATAGGCCCCATACTACGCATACGATGCAGCTACCTTCTCATTTTCTAGAATCATATATGTACCACCTAAAAGTGTATGCATATACACGTACAAGAAACGATTCACAAACTATGAGTAAACTCGTACTATAAAATCCTTCTTACTGAGTAAAGTAACACCATTTCTTCAGTCATATCGCCATAATCTATATACTTTTAAATGATTGACCCAATACATAAAAATGGCACACGAGAAAATTCTCATGTGCCTTCTATACGACTGACCTGGTTTTTGACCCCACACTCGCCTGCTGGGAGGTTCGCTCATAAGTCTATTGCTCCCCACTACTGCTCCTCTCGGTTATTCCGGCAGGACTTACATCTAAGACGCACCATGCTCACAAGTCATTCACTTGCTTACGTGGATCGTTTTGCCTGCGTCTGGCATCGACTTTCAACCACAGACTCGTATGCACATATTATATGTAATAAAAAGTTCTTTGTCTATGTATATGTAATATTTTTATGCACACGCCTATATGCTCATCTATCGATCCTTTATCGCAACCATATTTTCTTATTAAGAATAAATTATATTTTTCTATACTAATCGTTTCCTTTATATCACTGAAAGTTAATTATATATCTCTTAACAAAGTGTGAATACTCAAAAATATAATAAAATCACCTAGAACAAATCTAGGTGATTTTATTGAATTCATATATACTGGCGGAGAGGGTGGGATTCGAACCCACGGTACGTTGCCGTATCACTGGTTTTCAAGACCAGCTCCTTAAACCGCTCGGACACCTCTCCAAAACTATATGTATTTTATCAAAAATTTTAGTCTTTAGCAAGCTTTTTATAAGTAGGTTTATACTTGATAGAAGGTCCGTCACATAAAGTATCCACTCACCATACATAGATATAGGCAATCTGCTATGCACAATTCTCTACCTATCAACGATTGAGCGTTACCAGATATCGCGCCTATGATAGCGTGCGTGTACTATACATCACTATCCCTAGAAAAAGTAATCGTACTAAATTCCCCCATGATGTACCATGTAAAATAACTACAACGCCACGCACAGAAAAGAAATCACACATATACTAATGTACTACGTATAGAAAGGAAATCATTGGGCGGAACTGCTCCCCTTACAGGTACCCTATTTGCGATACGTTTGCAACCATTTTTCTACCCCTTTATACACAACGAAAATCAAGGCTACTTCTAAAGGAAAACAAATAATATTTTTAATCAATCGACTCATAAATATAGCCGATATGGCTTTATTATAATAAATTACAAGCCACAATGTATTTAATCCTAAATGTAAACACACTGTTACTATCAATTCGGGAATGCAAATGCGACGTATCGTAATAGGTCGATTGTATAACCAATAACCGTAGACACATCCCACCAAAAATTCTGTTACCATAAACCCTGGGAAAAATACACCTCGTCCAAACAGTGTCATTCCAATCAAACACGCAATGGCTGCCATAATGCCTGCACGAATTGGTCCGTACATGATTGCAAATATAGCCGTTGGTATAAAACCAAATGTAATATGTACAAAGGTTGTATGAATTGCCAATATATATGACATAATAACTGTCAATGCTATAAATAATCCTGTTCTTGCTACTTCTTTAATACCTCTATTTGTCATCATAATTCCTTTCACTGCAAAGGTCTAGAAATATTCCATAATGGAAAATGACCCCTCTATAAACACACGCCTCATATTCCTTATTAGGCTAGTATTATCAGCCTTTTCACAAAAAGACTTGAAAATATTTTTCTATTATACAAAATACTATATGCTATGTCTACTCACTATGAAGGTTACTAACCTTCACAAGTATGCCAATATAATATATTGTATGTCTTCTACTCATAGCCCAATATGTTCTTCCTCTACTCACAATTTTCTATCACCTATGATGGCCTATTTCCTCATCTATATCTGCATCAACATAAATATTTTAAAAAAATTTGATATACCCCCTTTACAAATTTTAAATTTAATATATAATAGAAGTATAGAAGATACCCATACGGGTATATGTTAATAATTAAAAGTTAATTTTATTTATACTAGGAGGTATATTATTATGGCATCTTGTGGTGAAATGAAAAAAGGTCAAGTGTACGTTTGTGCAGATTGTGGTTTTGAAATCGAAGTAATTAAAGAATGTACTTGCGATCATGATAGCGCTTGTCAACCAAACCATGATCACTGCTGCGACTTCCAATGCTGTGGTCAACCAATGAAATTAAAATAATCATTCTATACATACATGCAAACAGAAACAGCCCCCCGTGTACTCCTATCCACGGGGGGCTGTTAGTATTATAAACTAGGTCTATATAATTTCCATCCATGCCCTACTAGCATGAATGAATCTCTATCACGCTAGTAAGAAGCAATACTGGTATACATCTACGCTAGTATACATCCATCCTAAAACAAATCTTTTTTCCACATAACAACAATAGCTATCGCCATAGCCACGACAGCAATTAAAATAATTTCAAGGAATCCATATATATCATGTTGAAAAGGGAGCCCTACATTAGTACCCCACAAACTAAAAATAATCGTTGGTACTGCTAATGTAATCGTTAAGGCTGCCAACATTTTCATAACATTGTTTACATTATTAGAAATAATGGATGTAAACGCATTCATCATATTCATTAAAATATTGGAATACATTTCTACCATTTCCATGGCCTGCTTGTTTTCGATAATAACATCTTCCAGCAAATCTTCATCTTCCTCATACATTTTGAGCAAATGTGTTAACGCCGTATGCCGCCGCATGCGGAGCAATCGTTCCATCACAGTTCCATTTGTGCGTAAGGCTGATGAAAAATAGGTCATGGATTTTTGCAATTCTAACAACTGGAAGAAATCTTTGTTTTTAGTCGTATGACGTAATTGTATTTCAATATCATCCGTACGTCGATTAATTTGTTGCAAATAACGCAAAAACAATATTGCTGTACGATATAAGACTTGAAATAAAAATCGTGTCTTTTTATACGTATAAAATGTAGAAACTTGATTATTAATAAATGGATATAGCACATCCGATTCTTCTAAACAAACAGTAATAATAAAATCCGGTGTTAAAAATATACCTAGTGGCACCGTATCATACTCATCATTACCGCGCAAAGCAGGAATATTAATAACAACAAATATATAATTATCTTCGATCTCAACGTGAGAACGTTCTTCCATATCTAAGGCTGTTTTTAATACGTCTGTCGGAATTTCTGTAAGGATATTGATTAATGCTAACTCATCGGGGTCTGGGTTCACCAAATTAACCCAAGATCCTTTTGTTGCATCCGCAACGGTTGTATCAGAAACTAGTTCTTCATCTACATGTTTATATACCGTAAGCATATCGCACCTCCTCATTCATCTATATCTATTGAATTATACCCCATTTCATTACACTTTTACAAGATATTAATGATATATTACTATAAAGAACTAGTTTATTAAAATGTAATAAAACTAGGTAAAATAACCTAATGACAAAATCCAATATATAAAATTCATTTACTAACTATGCGGTAGTTAACAATATACAAGAGTCCCTCATTGCCTTGAATGATTTCTAAGCTACCTATGCGGTAGTTAACGGTTGTTGACTAGTGATAGAACTATGCCTGTATTTCTAAGCTACCTATGCGGTAGTTAACTTTAAAATTGCCGAGGGGAGAAACCGCTAAATTTTCTAAGCTACCTATGCAGCAGTTAACCTCTATTAACCCAATACGAACATTTCTTATTGTTTCTAAGCTACCTATTAATAAAATATAATTAGTTTTTGCCATCATAAGAAAAGGACTACCATATTCGATATTCCTTACTAGAAACACGATTTTTCTAATCTCCCAACTCGTTCCATGCCCGCACGTGTTACAAGCCACATTCTACCTAACTTTCTGCACTCTTCATTTAATATCAATCGTGGTGGACGTTCTTTCTCCCGTAATAGCCCCTTCACTGTACTAGTTGACAGATTACACCGCTCTCCAGCTTCTTCTGTTGTCATACTATCTTCTATTTTCATTTTTTCATAACCTTTATAACTACCAGCAACACTAATATAGTTGCTAATACACCTATTACAATTGATAAAACAAGTAAGCCTTACATATTGCCTCCTTATATTTAAAATATTATTAAAAAGGTGGAAGGTCTTTCACTTTCCTCGCTTTTATCTTTTTTAATCGCCTTGAAAGCAAGCATTGCAACGGTCAAATTGATTATGCTTGTAATCATGGCATTATTTCTATTACTAACTCCATTTTACAAATAAAACAGAGGAGCGTTGATACGATTGATCAACGCTCCTCTACGGTATTAGAGCTATATCATATAGTAAATTTTCTAGAACTAGTTACTCAATGTAATCACATCGATATGCTATATCAACCACAAATATGTGGCTTGGCAAGCACAAGTACACTACGAAGGTAGTTATTTTTTGTATAAAATACGAACTGAATTCAAAATACAAAGGATTGATACACCTGTATCACCAAATACAGCCCACCACATAGATGCATAACCAGCCAAACCTAATGCCATGATAATAATTTTAATAGCGATTGCAAACGCAACATTTTGCCATGCTATACGTACTGTATGTTTTGAAATCCCCATAACATCAGAAATCGCACTCAATGACGATCTCATAAATACCACATCAGAAGCCTCAATCGCTGCATCGGCACCAGATCCCATAGCCCCACCTACATCAGCACCAGCCAATACAGGCGCATCATTGATACCGTCACCAACAAACATAGTTTCTCCATATTGTTGACGAATTTCTTTAACTGCTGATAATTTGTCTTGTGGTAATAATTGCGCTTTTACAGCGGAAATGCCAATTTGGGAAGCAATATATTCTGCACTTCGTTGATTATCGCCAGTTAACATAACACTTTCAATACCTTTAGATTTCAACGTGCGAATTGCCTCTGCCGAATCTTCACGAAGGCTATCAGCAATGCGAATATTGCCTATGTATTGACCATCTACACCAACCAACACTTCACTGCAATACGGTGCTAATTCGCTAGGATGATTTGCTACTTGATAACGTTCCATCAAACGCACATTACCAACGCATACTTGTTTACCATCAACTATACCAACCAGACCTTCTCCAGGAATTTCTTCAGTATCGGTCGCTTTGCTAATAAAAATATTACGATCTTTTGCCGCTTTTGTAACACTAATCGCAATAGGGTGATTAGAAATGACTTCCAAGGCGGCTGCATAGGTTAATACTTTTAATTCATCTGATTCTGGTACAGGATTAATTGACTGTACTGCAAATTCACCAGTTGTAATCGTACCAGTTTTATCTAATGCTACCGCTTTAATATTTGATAGGGCTTCAATCACTAAGCCACCTTTTAATAAAATACCTCGTTTTGATGCCGCCCCAATACCCGAGAAAAAGGCCAATGGTACGCTTAATACCAATGCACAAGGGCAACTAATAACCAAGAATGTCAAGGCTGTATAAATCCAATGATCCCACGTACCGAATCCCAATAGTGGAGGAATGATTCCTGTAATTAATGCAACTACTACAACAATTGGCGTATATACACGGGCAAAGCGAGTAATAAATCTATCAATCTTAGGCTTAGAGGCTGCCGCATTTTCTACAGAATCTAAAATTTTAGTAACCATTGAGTCATTCAATGCATTATCGACGCGCAATACAATGCGACCAGATTCATTAACACACCCTGACAATAATGAGGTTCCCGGTTCAGCAGCGATTGGTACCGGTTCTCCTGTAACTGGCGCCGTATTAACACGAGTCGTTCCTTCTATGATTGTTCCATCCAATGGAATTAAATCGCCAGGACGGACTTCGATAATTTGTCCTACTTCCACTTCTTCTGGATTCACAATCACTACATTTCCAGCATCTGTTAACACGCGTACTTCTTGTGGACGCATGTCAACGGCAGTCATAATTTCATTACGACTCCGTTCTGTAGCACGGTGTTCAAACATTTCACCAATACGATAAAAGAAGATAACACCCACCGCTTCTGGGAATTCGCCAATCAATAGAGCCCCTATCGTTGCAATCCCCATAAGCAAGTTTTCGTCAAAAATTTGACCTCGACCGATATTCTTAATGGCTGTCCACAATATTTTATAGGCCAAAATAATATAGGTAATAACGAGTATAATATCTTCCAACTGTTTAGGAAGTGCCCAAGCTGAAACAAATTCTGTAATTGATACAAAGAGTAGGATAATACCACCAATGATAAGTGTCCATAGACCATCGTCACTTTTTTTAGTCTCTTGTCGATTCTTTTCTGTTTCCGCTTTCGTAAGTCGTTTATAAGCTTCTACTGTCACGCCTTCTTCTATGGCATCGCAGATACCTTGTAATTCCACACACAACATCGAGGTAGTGTGATTCGATGTCAACCGTAATTGTTGCGTACTAAAGGCATACGTCACATCACTTACATGGGGTAATGTTTTAATTTTTTCTTCAATTTTACCGGCACAATTGGCACAAGTAAGCCCTTTCAATAAAAAAGTGTGTTCCTTCTTGTCTTCCCCTATTGCCTTACGGCGAAACGGTTTTACTGTAACCCCTTCTTCTATGGCATCACAAATGCTTTGAAATTTACTGGTTAGTTCTTCCATGTTTTCTATATCAGTAACAATATGCATTTTTTGTGTACCCACTGAATAGTTGGCCTCTTGAATGCCTTCCATCTGGCGAATGCGGTCTTCAATTTTAGCAGCACAATTAGCACAGGTAAGCCCTTCCATTAGATAAACTTGCTTCATGTTTGTATATCTCCTTTGATATATGATAAAATCATTTCTATCTACTATATAATACACATCTTGTACTATATAATCATTACTTCTGCATGCAATCACTCTTCATCATTAACATATGAATAACCATTCATATGTTAATGATATAGCAATTTATCTAATTCGTCAAGAGCATTGTATAAAATATATACAATCTATCAATCAGACACAGCACACACCGATAGAAAACTCATGTCTATACTATCACTTTTACTGCAAGCTTTCAATACATCTAGTAAAATTATAGGAATTATATATAGCAATGTATCTAATTCGTCAACATCATCATATACACTACAACATCTATCACACACCATGCTCGTACGTTTACAAATACATTATTATACTCTCTCCTTTTATTGTACGTGTTCCATGCCTCTATTACCATTATAGAAAGTATATAGGTAATGTATCTACTTCACCAACGTCATCGTATACACTATATACATCTATCAAGCACACATGTGAACACACTTGTAAAAAACTTATTTATAGTCACTTCTTTTACTATAACCCCTCAATACATTGAACAATATTATAGAAAATATCGTGTATGAAAGCAAAAAAAGCTACTATGAACCAAGTACTTGATCCATAGTAGCTTTTTTGTATGAGGAGTGTATTTAAACAATCATATAGAAATATACTAATTAATTATAATTTGCCCACTAAATCCAAACCAGGTTTTAATGTATCTTCCCCTTTTTTCCATTTAGCTGGGCAAACACGATCGCCATGTTCAGCTACGAATTGAGCGGCGTCTACTTTACGCACTAATTCATCAGCAGAACGACCAATCGGCATATCATGAATTTCAGCTGTTACAACTTTGCCTTCTGGATTAATGACAAACGATCCGCGATATGCACGACCTTCTGCTTCACAGAAGCAACCAAAGAAATCAGCTAATTCATGACGTTGATCTGAAATCATAGGGTATTGAATTTTCGCAATATTAGGAGATGCATCAGCCCATGCTTTATGGACAAATTCAGAATCTACTGATACGGAATACACTTCAACACCACGTTCTTGTAAATAAGCGTATTTAGTTTGTAAATCTTCTAATTCTGTAGGGCAAACAAATGTAAAATCTGCAGGATAAAAGCAGAATACAGCCCACTTACCAATAATATCAGCTTTTGTTACTGTTTCAATATTCGGATTTCTAAATGCTTGTACGGAAAATTCCGGAATTTCTTTACCAATAATTGACATACTTGATACCTCACTATACTATCATCTAATGATTAAAATTCTTTATAATGAAAATATTTTTCATTTACAATTACATAATACACTATATCGATATTTTTAGCAAGTAATTAGTAATAATTTTTATTATTATTAATGTATCTTCATCACTTGGTACTCTGTTTCCCAATTTTCGTACTTCACTACCAGATTACAAGTAACATCATCACTTATCTCTTTCACTTCGTCAAACGACAAACCAACGATGCATCTGCTATCAGTGCTCTATAAAGCGATGGATATCTTCTTATCTATAGTAATCTCATGATAGGTATTCTATTTTTCATTGGTCACACGAGAATAATCCAGTGACACACTCTATCCTATCATTAAAATACTATTTATATGCGATTACTTCATTACTCATATAAAAATAAATCCTCATACATCGACACAAATATATTGCCACCATTCATCTCTACTTAAAAGAAAAACTGCTGCACATAGGCAGCAGTTTTTATGCTATTTTGCTTTTGGTTCTATTGTTTCAGCTTCTGCTTCTTCTATTTCAGGATTATCTGTAAAAGGAGCTTGGAGTATTATCTTTCCATTAGCATCATGTGTCCATGTATATGGGTAATCAGAATTACTATATGTTAATTCGCCTTTAGTCTTATTGTCATCAAATTTAAAATCGCCATCTATCTTTTTGGAGTGTTTAGCTGCTGGCCATCCTTGTCCTGCCCATACATACTCTTTTCTCAATTTAAAATCAATCTGTTTTCTATTCACATATTTATATTTACTAGTATTTCCATTTTCATCAACCTTGTCTTCTTCCCAAATCTTTAAGGATAGTGATAACTTCTGTATTGTACGAACATTTGATTGATTCTGTTTAGCAGGATCCAATAAATACGAACCCACACCCTCATCGTTTACATTCTTCCAAGCCTCTTCTTCAGTTTTTTCATCAGGAATCGGTATAAACGGCTCTGGTTGTTCTCCATTTGTTACTTTTACAAAAATAGGTCCATGAGACTGAGACTTAGACTGAAAATCAGGATTAATATTAGGCTTTGTTACAGAGACATATTCACCATTAATATCCTTATCAGCACCTGATACAACAATCCTACCTTTCACCTTAAATGGAGTATGATCAATAGCAACGGCATCATAGATGCCTACAGGTATCTTTTCATTAACATTTACCTGCCCCTTAACAGGCTGATTCACATTAGCTTTAGACACAGCCCCATTGGAAGGACTATCTATAATCACCCACGCGCCAGTCTTTTGATTATGAAGCAAGACACTTGTTACTGTGCCTTCTACATCGGCAATATAATTTCGAATTTCTGCGGCATGACAAAGACCACCACTACAAAACAGGCCTACACCGAGTGTAAGCGCCACTAATTTTTTTAACATAGTTCAATCCCCCTATATTAGTACGAAACAGTATAATAAAGTACGTCTGATTTTACAGTATCATTATTACCATATCGTTCTACGATAATATTATTATTTCTACGTACTTTATCTAGCATTTTACTTCTAACAGTGCTTTCTTGTTCATTGCTATGCTTACCATTCCACAAGGCTACTTTAGTGTCTGTTAATCGATACATCACTTGCCCATAGGCCGCGCCTTTTTCATGACTTGCTTTATTATATCCTACATCAACCGATACACGTGGTGTTAATTGCACTTGTGCACCCATCCTAACACCATTTAAATCATCGTTATGTTTAAGATCCCAATGATAAGCATTAATATAGGCTTTTGCATAGGCTGCATTTTTAAATGTGCTAGCATATTCCACATCATATCCATCTACTACTTTTTCAAATATATGATTTGTTGTATCTACTTCTCTTGCCCCAGAAAGTCCTTTATAGATATTAGCACGAAATTCACTTTCATTATGCAAGTATTCTAGACCAAAGCCCATACGTTCATGTTTTTCTTTAAATCCGTAATCAAAGAATGTATTAACCCCATACATAGTGGTATCATTATTCGTAATATACCGATAGCCAATCCCCACATTCGCAGTTGTACCAATATCAGACTGATTAGAAAGTCGACCTTGTGCAAATACCACATGATCACTAGTCGCATCATACTTTGTAAGTGGTTGAACTGTTTCTACCGTATACATTGGTTTCCAATGTTGTTGGAATGAAATGGCTAAGGTTGTTCTCGACAACCAATTGTTTTGTTGGCTAGCCATATTAGAAAACTCACTCGTAATAATACTGCCTGCAGCACTTTGATAGTTTGCATTAGAATTAGCACCTACTGTTAACGTCGCCATGCTCATAGCGGCCAAACAGAGCAATACTTTTCTGTTCATACAAATACCTCCTTATAACTAATACATCTTTTATCATCATTCAAAGCGTATCTATTCTATTCCCCCAAAAATCATCAATATGCCACTTTCATCATAAGGTCCTAGAACACTCCAATACAATCACATACACATTGGTTCATACATGCCTTCGCTTATGTAGCAAGCCATACACGCAATAAAAATTACCTTATCGCAACATCATCACGTACAATCGATACTAACTGCTGCCAACACGCTTATCCCATTCTGTTTATCACAATTTTATTGGGTCTTTACTGCATCACTTGAATGATATCGATTTCATAATATCATATAAAAAAAAAAAAATAGTGTAAAAACAAATTAACAAAAAAATTTCTTATACACACAATACAAGCATGTCCTAATATATACAACGACGCTGGAAACTTAGCGTGAACATTCCCCAACACAAAAAGGATCCTACATCAAGTAAGATCCTTTGTACTCTGGTGATCCAGGAGGGATTCGTAAGCAACTTAGGTCTCTAGGAATGCAGTGACGCTGAGACCTTAGTGCGTCGATCCCCAACATAAAAAGGATCCTACATCAAGTAAGACCCTTTGTACTTTGGT